>Ga0209064_1000408_pt1 | contig 98546 bp, 70 predicted proteins | sample Inofromicrocosms_FD_187498 | JGI IMG/M metagenome (GOLD analysis project Ga0209064, IMG submission 187498) | Mouse cecum microbial communities from Vienna, Austria - Inoculum for glucosamine and mucus D2O microcosms (SPAdes) (version 2) | ecosystem: Host-associated > Mammals > Digestive system >...
TGCCGATGCCTTCATGAATCTGCACTCAATCGTCGAGACAACCAAGAAGCACGGCAACTCGCCCTACAACGCAATCCTCGCCCTTTTCTAAACGGCGACTACATCGGCGCGTCCGCTGAATAGTTACCGCTTAGAGACGCCTGTGTTAAAATTTCTTAATTCATATCCGGCCCGCATTTGAGACGGTGGCTTTTTCGTAATTTTGTAGATAAAACCGAAATTACCATGACTGAATTTCTAATTGCGGCGGCTGTGCTCATAGGCGGATATTTCGTCTACGGCACCCTTATGGAGAGAATCTTCGGCATAAGGCCGAAAAACATTACGCCGGCCTACTCAAAAGCCGACGGTGTGGACTATATCGCGCTGCCCACATGGAAGGTGTTCCTCATACAGTTTCTCAACATTGCAGGTCTTGGTCCTATTTTCGGCGCCATAATGGGCGTAATGTTCGGCCCGGCGGCATTTCTGTGGATTGTATTCGGCACGATTTTCGCCGGTGCCGTCCACGACTATTTCTCGGGCATGATATCGTTGCGCTCCGGCGGCGCGTCGCTTCCCGAGGTTGTGGGACGCGAGCTCGGCAACGGAGTGAAACAGGTGATGCGCTTCTGGTCGGTGATATTGCTCATCCTTGTGGGCGCAGTGTTTGTAGTGAGCCCGGCCGGACTGCTCGACGGCATGACGCCCGCCGCCCTTGACAAGACATTCTGGATTGCCGCGATATTCGGTTATTATATTCTTGCCACACTCCTGCCCATCGACAAGCTCATCGGCAACCTCTACCCCATTTTCGGCCTTGCCCTGCTCTTTATGGCGGCCGGACTGTTTGCAATCCTCGTGTTCGGAGGCCATGACATCCCGACAGGCTTTGCCGACGGGCTGGCATCGCGCCAAAGCGATGGCGCCCATCCAATATTCCCCATGATGTTTGTGTCGATAGCCTGCGGTGCCATTTCCGGCTTCCACGCCACGCAATCGCCCATGATGGCGCGCTGCCTCAAAAACGAGCGGCTGGCCCGTCCGATTTTTTACGGAGCCATGGTGGCCGAAGGACTGGTGGCCCTTATCTGGGCCGCGGCCGCGATAGCGTTTACCGGCGGCTACCCCCACTTGCAGGCATATATGGCCGACCATGGCGCCAACGCCGGCGAACTTGTGAATGAAATATCCATGACATGGCTCGGCACATTCGGCGGCATCCTTGCCCTGCTTGGCGTGGTGATGGCCCCGATCACCACCGGCGACACGGCTCTGCGCTCGTCGCGCCTGATTGTAGCCGACTTCCTGCATATCGACCAGAAAAAAATAATAAAACGCCTGCTGGTGTCGCTGCCTATATTCGTGTTATGCTTCCTGGTGATGTGCATCGACTTCAACGTGCTTTGGCGATACTTCGCATGGTGCAACCAGACGCTCGCCGTGTTCACACTCTGGGCCATAACCGTGTGGCTCGCGCGCCACGGCAAGGCATATATCGTGACGCTGCTTCCGGCCATGTTTATGACCGCCGTGTCTGTATCTTATTTGCTTTTTGCACGCCGCCCCGAAGGCTTCGGGCTTCCCTGGGGCCTCGCAACAGGCATAGGATGCGCCGTAGCCGTGGGGCTGCTTATCCTTTTTGCAGCAAAAAAGAAAAAACTCATCAAACATTGACATGTTTTCCGAAATCATAAAAGAAATAGGAGCGGACACGCTTTACAACCTCCACAGCCATACACAATTCTGCGACGGCCATGCGCCTATGGAGGATTTTGCCCACGAGGCAGCATCGCGCGGCTTCAAGGTGTACGCTTTCACGCCCCACTCGCCCGTGCGCGAGCCCAACGGCTGCAACATGTCGGCCGACAGCCTGCCGGCATATTTCGCCGAGGTGGAGCGCATCCGCCGCCTATATCCGCAGGTGCATTTCCTCGCAGGCATGGAGATTGACTATATCGACTGCGAACTGAACGCCGCTTCCGATTTATTCACCTCGCTTCCTCTCGATTTCAAGATAAGTTCCGTGCATTTCATTCCCAACCAGGACGGCCGGCTCGTCGACATCGACGGACGCCCCGACCGCTTCTGCGCCCACTTGCACGAATTTTTCCGCGACGACCTGCGATATGTTGTCGACACATATTTCGACCGCTCCGAGCAGATGCTCGCCACGGGCGGGTTCGACATTATCGGGCATTTCGACAAGGTGAAACGCAACGCATCCGCCGTCGACCCCGGCATAGAGTCGCGGCCTTGGTACCGTGAACGTCTCGACCGCCTCACCGACCTTATCATAGCGTCGGGCGTGGCCGTGGAGATAAACACCAAGCACTACGGCTCCGACGGCATCTTCTATCCGGCTCCGCGCCTATGGCGCAGGCTTCGAGACTCCGGAGTGACCATCGTCGTAAATTCCGACGCACACGACCCGCATGCTATCGACGCATCGCGAGCCGAGGCCTTCTCATTATTAAATTCATTATAGGAACACAAGCCGGAGGCTTGTGTTCCTGCAACCGATAATAAACATGCTTCCTACCGAATATATCGAAGTGGCGCTGCCGGTGCCGATTCAAGGCACATTCACCTACCATGTGCCCGAGGACATGCGCCGAAACCTCACCATCGGCAGCCGCGTGGTGGTGACATTCGGTCGCCGGCGCAATTTCTACACCGGCATCGTGGCCGCCTACCAGCCCGTGGCTCCCACCGAATATGAGGTGAAAGACATAGTGCATGTGCCCGACACCGCGCCCGTGCTGCGCCATCCACAGCTCAAACTCTGGGAATGGGTGGCCGAATACTATCTTTGCTCGCTCGGCGACATACTCCGCGCCGCCCTGCCCCCGGGATTGAAAATCGAGAGCGACACCAAATTTGAATTAAACCCCGACTTTGAGGCCGACCCCGACACAAGAGTTTCCGACCGCGAGGTGGCCGTAGTCGAACTCCTCACATCGCAGGGCCGGCTGTCGGCGCGCGAGATTGAAAAAGCGACCGGCTTCACAAACATCGCCAAACTCATGTCGATAATGTCGACCCGCGGCTCGGTGATACTGTCAGAGACCATTTCCGAGCGGTTCCGCCCCAAGACAGAGAAATTTGTTCGCATAGCCTATCCGCGCTTCGACTCCGAAGCCGCCGCCGAGGCCTTTGCCAAGGTGAAAGGGGCCCCAAAACAAGAGCAAATGCTCCTGAGCCTGATTCATCTGTCGGATTTCAACATGCGCGACCGCGAGGTGAAGGAAGTGACCCCGACGGCACTTGTCGAAACATCCAAGTCAACATCCGCCACAATCAAAGCCCTTGTCGACAAAGGCATCGTAGAGCGTTACAGCCGCGAAATCTCACGATTCAAATACGCCGGCACACCCACCGGACTGCCAACCCTGTCGGAAGCGCAGCAGACTGCCGCCAACGCCATACACAAAACTTTTTTCGAGAAAGCCACGGTGCTTCTCCACGGGGTGTCGTCGTCGGGCAAGACCGAGGTCTATGCCCATATCATCGACCGTGCCCTGCGCGAGGGCAAGCAGGTGCTGTATCTCGTGCCCGAAATTGCACTCACCACCCAGCTCACACAACGGCTGCAAGCCATGTTCGGCGAACGTGTGGCGGTGTACCATTCCAAATTCTCCAACAACGAGCGCGTAGAACTTTGGCGCCGGCTGCTCCACACATCCGAGCCTCTTGTAGTGGTAGGTACCCGAGCCGCCGTGTTCCTGCCGTTTGCCACCCTTGGACTTGTTGTTGTAGACGAGGAGCACGACACGTCATTCAAGCAATTCGACCCCGCTCCGCGTTATAACGCGCGCGACACGGCCATGGTGCTCGCGCGTCTTCACGGAGCCAAGACCCTGCTGGGATCGGCCACCCCGTCGGTAGAGACATATTACAAGGCGCTTACCGGCAAATTCGGACTCGTCACCCTTTCCGAGCGATACGGCAACTCCGAGCCGCCGGCCATCTCTATCGTCGACCTGGCCAACGCCCGACGCCAGAAGCAGGTCCACGGCTCCTTCGCCGCCGAGACAATCGGGGCGATAAGGCGTACCGTCGAGGGCGGCAACCAGGCCATCGTGTTTCACAACAGGCGCGGATTTGCACCGATGGCCCGTTGCACCAAATGCCAATATATACCCAAATGCAAATATTGCGACGTGTCGCTCACCTACCATCGGCGAGCCGACGCGCTGATATGCCACTACTGCGGCACCCAGTATCCTATGCCCGACGTGTGCCCGGCCTGCAAAGAGCCGGCAATAGAAATTGTAGGCTACGGCACCGAGCGCGTCGAGGACGAGGTGGAGGAAATATTTCCGAAAGCTAAAATCCTGCGCATGGATACCGACACCACACGCCGCAAGACAGCCCACCAACGCATTATCGACGATTTCTCGGGCCATGCCGCCGACATCCTCGTAGGCACGCAGATGGTAACGAAAGGCCTCGACTTCGACCGTGTGGCCACCGTGGCCGTGGTCAACGCCGACTCTATCGTGCACATGCCCGATTTCCGTTCGGCCGAGCGAGCCTTCAACCTTTTCACCCAGCTGCGCGGACGCGCCGGCCGACGCGCCGACGTGGCCGGACGTATGCTCCTGCAAGTGGCGGATGTGAACCATCCGATTATCCCTATGGTGGCCCGCGGCGACTACCGGGCTTTTTACGACCATGAGATTGCCGAGCGCGAGGCATTCAACTATCCGCCTTTCGCCCGCCTGATATACATCACGCTGAAACACCGCGACGAATTCAAACTCGACCTGCTCGCCGGAGCATATGCCGGGCGTCTGCGCGAGCTGTTCGGCAACCGTGTGGCCGGCCCTGCCAAGCCGCCGATCAGCAAGATTCAGAATCTTTTCCTGCGCCGCATCATGCTGAAAGTGGAGCTCAACGCCTCCATGTCGAAAATCAAGGAAATACTCCGCGACCTCCAGCGCGCCTTGCAGCATCCCGACGCGTTCCCGTCGAATCCGGCATACACCCACCGCGATTTTCTCGCACTCGAAATCCACTACGATGTCGACCCCACTTGATGAAAGCATAAGGTATAAGTGATGAAGTAATAATGTAGGGACCGCACGGCTCGTGCGTCCGTCATCAACAAAAAGACAAGTTATAAAATTATGAAATACAGTATTTTATTTTTGGCCGGAGCGCTCTGTCTTGCCGGCTGCTCACAAAACAACGAAGACGAAAAGGCCGCACGCGCCCTTATGGCGCAAGCCGAGGCCAATATAAACGACAACCGTCCGGAGCACGCCATCGAATTGCTCGACAGCCTCGACCACGCCTATCCGGCCGAGACCGAAGTGCGCCGCGAGGCCATGTCGCTTCGCCCCAAGGCTATGGAACAAATTACGATTGCGCAGATAGCCGCCACCGACAGCATACTGCTCGCCGCACAGGCCGAAATCGAACGTCTTTCGCCCGAATTCAAGCACATTCCCGGCAACGGCCTCGAAGGCTACTATGTATATGCCAAGGCTTATAATCCCAACTTTGTAAATGCTGCGCAGGCCGTGGAGCCTCGCGTCAACGATGCCAATTTCATGTTCTACATCGCCGCACAAAATCGAGGAAAGGCTACCGGCCTTAACTCCATCGCCATCACCGACCGCTCGGGAGCTACTTGCCGTTCGGAGGTGATTCCGGCGTCGAGCGCGCGCTTGGTAAATATCGAGGGCGCGGAAATGGCCTCGTTCCTGCCCGAGGAGGTGGATTCGCTTGGCCGCTGGTGCGCGGAACGTCCTGAAAGCCTTGCGTCGGTGTCGCTCACCGGGCCGAAAGGAAGCGTAAACATTAAACTCAACGCCGCTCAGGTCGAAGCCTACGCCGCCGCCTACCGTTTCGCCGCGGCTCATCAACGCCGCGCCTCGGGAGCCGTCGTCCGAGAAAAACTCGACCGTCAACTCCAGCTCACCCGTGAACAACAGGCGAGAGTAATGACGAATGACGAATGACGAATGATTAATGACGAATAATTAATGACGAATGATTAATTTGTAATTAGTCATTCGTCATTAGTAATTAGTCATTATTTTAATTGCTTCTGTCTACCTCTTTTACGCCTTTGACGGTGCGGAGTTTCTTGATAAGGTTTTTCAACGACGAGGTGTCGTTGACGCCCACCACGAGGAAACCCTGGAATAAGCCGTCGTTGGAATCAATCGAGATGCTGCGCAGCGTCACGTCCTTTTCTTTTGTGATAATGGATGTGATGTTGGTTACGATGCCTATGTCGTCGTGACCAAGGATACGGATCGTGGCCGCAAATTGCGCCCCCACGCGCCCCGACCATTGCGTGCGGATGAGCCGCTCGGGATAGCGGGCGCGGATATGGGCGGCGTTGGGGCAGTCGCAACGGTGAATCTTGACAACGCCTTCCGACGATACGAAGCCGAACACATCGTCGCCGTAGATCGGGTTGCAGCATTTCGAGAATTTATAATTGAGCCCTTTGATGTTATTGTCAATCACAAGAATATCGTGGTTGAACGAATCATCATCGTCGATGCGCGGCTGCATCACATATTCCTCGGCCGATACCCTTTCCGATGTTTCGACGGCGCGGTGTTCTATTTCAAGATATTTCTCGATAATGGTGTTGATATCGAGCTGTTCGGCGTCGATGGCGGTATAAAATTCGGTGGCCGTCTTGAAATTCAGTTTCTTTACGAGTTTGGCGAGCGTCGACTCATCGAGCTCTATTTTGCGGTTTTTGAAACGCCGCTGGAGCAACTCCTTGCCCAGGTCGGCTCCCCGGCTTTCCTGCTCCTTGATGGCCACACGGATTTTGTTGCGGGCCTTGGACGTGACTGTGAAAGCGAGCCAGTCGAGCTTGGGCCGCTGGTTGGGAGATGTTAGAATCTCCACGGTGTCGCCGGTGCGCAGCTTATAATTCAGTTTCTGGTTGCGTCCGTTGACACGTCCGCCGGTGCACTGGCATCCGAGGCCGGAGTGGATGTTGAAGGCGAAGTCGAGAAGCGACGCGCCCATGGGCATCTTGTAGAGGTCGCCGCGGGGAGTGAACACAAACACCTCCTTGTCGTAGACGTCCATCTTGAAGTTTTTCATCAGCTCCATGGGGCCTGTCTCGGCAGTCTCGAGGATGTCGCGCACATTGTTCATCCACTTGTCGAGATTGTTCTCGCTCTTTATGCCCTTGTATTTCCAGTGGGCGGCAAGGCCTTTCTCGGCAATCTCGTCCATGCGGCGCGTGCGTATCTGCACCTCCACCCAGCGGCCGCCGGGACCGTGCACGGTGATGTGGAGCGACTCGTAGCCGTTGCTTTTCGGTATTGAAAGCCAGTCTTTGAGGCGGGCGGGATTTGGAGCGTACATGTCGGTGACGATCGAGTACACGAGCCAGCAGTCGGGCTTCTCGCGCTCGGGCGGTACGTCGAGTATGATGCGTATGGCAAAAAGGTCGTAGATGTCCTCGACATCGTTTTTCTGCTTGCGCATCTTGTTCCATATCGAATATATGCTCTTGGTGCGGCCTTTCAGCTCAAACGCCAAGCCTTCGCGTTCGAGACGCTCGCGTATCGGCGCGATAAACTCGGCGATATACGCCTCGCGGGCCACCTTTGTCTGGTTGAGCTTGCGGGCAATCTCGGAGTATTTCTCGCGGTCGGTGTATTTGAGCGACATGTCTTCGAGCTCGCCTTTTATCTTGTAGAGGCCAAGACGGTGGGCGAGCGGAGCGTAAAGATAGTTGGCCTCGTAGGCCACATCGTGCACAAATTTTTCGTCGGGATGGTGATTGATGGCCCGCATCAGCACCAGGCGGTCGACAATCATTATTATTATCACGCGAATATCCTTGGCGAAAGTGAGGAGGAGCTTTCGGAAATTGTCACTTTCCATGGCGGCCTGCTTGCTGTAAAGGCGAGCCACCTTGCGAAGGCCGCCGAGGAGCGTCATCACGTCGTCGCCCCAGAGGCGAAGCAATTCGTCGTCGGAGATAAAGTCGGTGCCGGTAAGGTTATAGAGCATCACGGCCAACACCATGTTGCGGTCGGGGCTTACCATACGGCAGAGGGCAAGCGAGGTTTCCAGGCTGTGAATCACAGGATTTATGCCGTAGCGGTCGCGGCGGTAATGCCCTTTTCCGATGGCATCGGAAATCATCGTCTTGACAAGCCCGAAATCGCCGTCGCGGATTATGCCGGCCACCTCGCGCATAAGGTCGCGCACAAGTGCCGGCGCCTTCACAACTTCGTTTTCGTCAAAATATCGTTCCATTTGTACCTATCATTATACACTTGAATGATTAATTCACAAAATTACAACAAAAATTCCACAAACCAAACAAAAAACACGTCGTTTTGACGTAAAAACGCGTCCGACGCCGAGCACCGGCCTCTTTCAGAATATTTTTTCCGTGAAAATTTTCGGCAAATTAAAAAAATATTTTGTGGGATTGCGAAAAAAATTATAACTTTGAATTATAAACACAATAGAAAGACAAGTTTCCAGAATAAAATCAGTAACAACAACCCATTATGAACAATAACGATTTCCGCAATTACGCCGTCCGTCACCTCGGCATGAACGGCCTTGCGCTCGACCAATACGCCGCCTCGGTAAATTCCGTGGCCGCTTCCTATATATCCCCGACCATCATCGAGGAGCGTCAGCTCAATGTGGCGCAAATGGACGTGTTCTCGCGCCTGATGATGGACCGCATCATTTTCCTCGGCACGCAAGTCGACGACTATTCGGCCAACGTGATTCAGGCCCAGCTGCTTTTCCTCGACTCGTCGGACCCCGGCAAGGATGTGTCTATCTACATCAACTCGCCCGGCGGCTCGGTTTACGCCGGCCTCGGCATCTACGACACGATGCAGTATATCTCGTCTGACGTGGCCACAATATGCACAGGCATGGCCGCATCCATGGCCGCAGTGCTTCTCGTGGCCGGCGAAAAGGGCAAACGCTTCGCCCTGCCCCACTCGCGCGTGATGATTCACCAGCCCATGGGCGGCGCTCAGGGCCAGGCTTCCGACATCGAAATCACAGCCCGCGAGATTCAAAAACTCAAAAAGGAGCTTTACACCATCATAGCCGACCATTCCGGCCAGCCGTTTGAAAAAGTGGAGCGCGACTCCGACCGCGACTACTGGATGACCGCTCAGGAAGCCCTCGACTACGGCATGATCGACAATATCCTCACCAAAGCCAAGAAATAATGGCCAAGAACACTAATAAATGTTCGTACTGCGGCCGCGGCGGCGATGCCGTCGAGTTCCTTGTGCCCAACCACAATGGCTCGGCGGCCGTGTGCCCCGACTGTATCAACCAGCTCCACGACATGATCGTGCAATATATGGGCGACATAGCATCCGGAGCCAAGGCCAAGAAAGCAAAAGACGCCGGCATCGACTTGAACAAGGTGCCGAAGCCCAAGGAAATAAAGGCTTTCCTCGACCAATATGTCATTGGCCAGGACGCCGCCAAACGCTACCTGTCAGTGGCCGTGTACAACCACTACAAGCGTCTTGCCCAAGAGCACGGCGACGATGATGTGGATATCGAAAAGAGCAATATAATCCTTGTCGGCCCCACCGGCACCGGCAAGACCCTGCTGGCCAAGACAATAGCCAAGCTGCTCGACGTGCCTTTCACCATCGTTGACGCCACGGTGCTTACCCAGGCCGGATATGTGGGCGAGGACATCGAAAGCCTCCTCACCCGCCTGCTGCAAGTGGCCGACTACGATGTGGAGAAAGCCGAGCGCGGCATTGTGTTCATCGACGAAATCGACAAGATAGCGCGCAAGGGCGACAACCCGTCGATTACACGCGACGTGTCGGGCGAAGGCGTGCAGCAAGGCTTGCTCAAACTCCTCGAAGGCTCCATCGTGAACGTGCCCCCGCAAGGCGGACGCAAGCATCCGGAGCAGAAGATGATACCCGTCGACACCAAAAACATATTATTTATATGTGGAGGAGCCTTCGACGGCATCGAGCAGAAGATTGCCCACCGCATGAACTCGCATGTCGTGGGATACTCCACCGACTCGCGCCGCCGGCATATCAACAAGGACGACTTCATGCGCCATGTTGCCCCGCAGGACCTCAAATCGTTTGGCCTCATCCCCGAGATTATCGGCCGATTGCCGATTGTGACCGCGCTCGACCGCCTCGACCGCGACGCCCTGCGCCGCGTGCTCACCGAGCCCAAGAACGCCATTACCCGCCAATATGTGAAACTTTTCGCCATGGACGGCGTCACGCTCGAGTTTGCCGACGACGCCCTCGACTTCATTGTCGACAAGGCTATCGAATTCAAACTCGGCGCCCGCGGCCTTCGCTCAATTGTAGAGACCATAATGATCGACGCAATGTTTGAAGTGCCCTCGGCAGACGAAAAGACATTCACAGTCACGGCCGATTACTGCCGTCGCAAGCTCGACGAAGCCGGATTCGACGCCCCCGCGGTGTAAAAAAACGCAACAAACACAAGTATGAATCAAACAAGAATTGATGTAACGTATGTAGGGACGCACGGCTCGTGCGTCCGGTATCAAGAGAGGCAACTCCCGGCTGTTTACAGGATTCTACGTGGACGCACGAGCCGTGCGTCCCTACACTCTTGACAAATGAACGATACATTAATTATTTGTTCCGTACATTTAAATAAAATCTCGAATCAATAAACAAAGCAAGAAGCAGACACCACTCCCTATCATTATAATTCCTGATCGACCATGACAACCACCTTATCACTCACCGACGCGCTCAAACGCCATTTCGGCTTTGACACGTTCAAAGGCAATCAAGAGCAGATCATGACCAACCTGATGGAAGGCCGTGACACTTTCGTGCTCATGCCCACCGGCGGAGGCAAATCGCTGTGCTACCAACTGCCCGCCCTGCTGATGCCCGGCACTGCGATCGTAATCTCGCCATTGATAGCCTTGATGAAAAATCAGGTGGATGCCATGCGCAATTTCAGCGAAGACGACAATGTGGCACATTTCCTGAACTCGTCGCTCAACCGCGCCGCCATCGACGCTGTAAAAGCCGACATCATCGCCGGGAAAACCAAACTGCTGTATGTGGCGCCGGAATCGCTTACAAAGGAGGAGAACATCGAGTTCCTGAAAACTGTCGACATCTCTTTCTATGCCATCGACGAGGCACACTGCATCTCGGAATGGGGACACGACTTCCGTCCGGAATACCGCCGGATACGTCCGATTATCAACGAAATCGGCACACGTCCGGTTATAGCCCTCACGGCCACAGCCACCCCGAAGGTGCAGCACGACATACAGAAAAATCTCGGCATGACCGACTGCGCGGTGTTCAAATCGTCGTTCAACCGCCCCAACCTCTATTACGAGGTGAAGCAGAAGACGGCAAACATCGACAAGGACATAATCCGGTTCATAAAGCAGAACCCCGGCAAGTCCGGAATAATCTACTGCCTGAGCCGCAAGAAGGTGGAGGAACTGGCCGAACTGTTGCGCGTCAACAACATACCGGCGCTCCCCTACCACGCCGGCATGGACGCCGCCACCCGCTCGGCCAACCAAGACGCTTTCCTTCTCGAAAATGTCGACGTGATTGTGGCCACGATAGCATTCGGCATGGGCATCGACAAGCCCGACGTGAGGTTTGTGATACATTACGACATGCCTAAATCCCTCGAAGGATACTACCAGGAGACCGGACGTGCCGGACGCGACGGCGGCGAAGGTCAGTGTCTCACATTTTACTCTGCCCGCGACTTGAAGAAAATGGAAAAATTCATGCAGGGCAAACCCGTCGCCGAACAAGAAATAGGGCGGCAGCTGCTCGCCGAGACGGCATCCTATGCCGAAACGTCGATGTGCCGCCGCCGTTCTCTCCTTCACTATTTCGGTGAAGTATACAACGAAGAAAATTGTGGCAACTGCGACAATTGTTTAAACCCAAAGAAACGTGTGGAAGCAAAAGAAGATTTACTTGCCGCATTAGAAACCATTGCGGCTCTGAAAGAAAAATTCAAACCCGACCATGTAATCAACGTCATGCGTGGCAAAGCCACCAACGACGTAGTGTCTTACGGACATGACCAGCTCGATGTGTTCGGCTGCGCCGAATCGGCCGACGAACGCTATCTCACGGCCCTGCTGCGTCAGGCCGTGATTTCAGGCTACCTCGACCGTGACATCGAGAAATTCGGAATTCTGCGCATAACGGCCGATGGCAAAAAATATGCCAAACACCCCGTATCGTTCAAGATTGTGGAAGACACCGACTTTTCCGAGGAAGAGGAAGAACCGGTAGTGAAGGGCGGAGCGGCTTGCGCCGTAGACCCGACGCTTTACAACATCCTCAAGGACATGCGCAAGAAAGTGGCCAAACGCCTCGATTTGCCTCCGTATGTCATATTCCAGGATTTTTCTCTCGAAGCCATGGCCACGACCTATCCCGTGACCATCGAGGAGCTCCAGAACATTGCAGGCGTGGGCGCCGGAAAGGCCAAACGCTACGGCGAGGAGTTCATAGCCATGATAAAGAAATATGTCGACGAGAACGAAATCGAACGTCCCGAGGACCTGCGCGTGCGCTCCGTAGCCAACAAGAGCAAACAAAAAATCGCCATAATCCAGGCTATCGACCACCGCGCGCCCCTCGACGAATTCGCAGAATCGAAAGGTCTTGAATTCGGCGAGCTCCTCGACGAAATCGAGTCAATCGTCTACTCAGGAAGCAAAATCAACATCTCGTATTATATAGATGACGTGATGGACGAAGACCTTCAAGACGAAATCTTCCAATACTTCAAGGAAAGCGACTCCGACGACCTTAAAAAGGCTATCGACGAGCTTGGCGACGAGTTCTCGGAAGAAGAAATCCGCCTGATACGTATCAAATTCCTTTCTGAACTCGGCTATTGATGGAACAGCTCGCATCACTCTACCAGGCTTACACGGGCACCGCGCCCGATAAAGTGACGGAACTGCCGGCATCCGGTTCAAACCGCCGTTATTTCCGTCTCGAAGGCTCCCCCACGCTTATCGGCGTGGTGGGCACATGCCTCGAGGAAAACGAAGCGTTCCTCTACATGGCCGACCATTTCCTCAAGCACAACATACCCGTGCCGCGCGTGGTGGCCGTAGCCGACGACCGCATGTCGTATCTTCAAGAAGACCTTGGCGACACGCTGCTGTTCGGCGCCATCGAGAAAGGACGACTCACCCGCTCGTTCTCCACCGACGAACGCCGGCTTCTTGCCGACACTATCCGCCTGCTCCCCGACATACAGTTTATGGGAGCCGTGGGCATGGACTTCTCCAAATGCTACCCGGCGGCGGAATTCGACACCCGCTCGATAATGTGGGACCTCAACTATTTCAAATACTGCTTTCTCAAAGCCACCGGCCTCGAATTTTCCGAAGATCGCCTCGAAGACGATTTCCAGGCCCTGGCCGAAGTGCTCATGCGGTCGAAATCGTCGACATTCATGTACCGCGACTTCCAGTCGCGCAACGTGATGATAAAAGACGGGCAGCCTTGGTTTATCGACTTCCAGGGCGGCCGCAAAGGCCCCTACTTCTACGACGTGGCCTCGTTCCTGTGGCAGGCAAAAGCCAATTTCCCCGACGGCCTGCGTCATGAGCTGATAAAGGAATACATCGACGCGCTTAAAAAATACAAGCCCGTCGACGAAGAATATTTCCTCGAGCAGCTGCGGCATTTCGTGCTGTTCCGCACCTTGCAGGTGCTCGGCGCTTACGGCTACCGTGGCTACTTCGAGAAGAAGCCCCACTTCCTCCAAAGCGTGCCCTTCGCCCTGGCCAACCTCCGCGCCATACTCGACAAGCCTTTCGTAGAGTATCCCTATCTCGACTCCATGCTCCGCCAGCTTGTAGACATGAAGCAGTTCTCCGACGAGCTTCAAAAGCGCACGCTCACCGTGAAAGTCATGTCGTTTGCCTACAAGAAAGGCATCCCCAACGACACATCGGGCAACGGCGGCGGATTTGTCTTCGACTGCCGCGCCGTGAACAACCCCGGCAAATACGAACGCTACAAGCCCTTTACAGGCCTCGACAAGGAAGTGATAAAATTCCTTGAAGACGACGGCGAGATAACCACCTTCCTCGACCACTGCCGGGCATTGGTGGACGCATCGGTGCGCCGGTATATCGACCGCGGATTTTCCAACCTGATGGTGTGCTTCGGCTGCACCGGCGGCCAGCACCGTTCGGTCTACTGCGCCCAGCACATGGCCGAGCACATTCACTCGCAGTTCAACGTAAAAGTAGAGCTTTTCCACCGCGAGCAAAACATCGAGCAACTCTTCAAACCGAAATAATGAAGGCAATGATATTCGCAGCCGGGCTCGGAACCCGGCTGCGCCCTTTCACCCTCGAGCATCCCAAGGCACTTGTGCCTGTGGGAGGGAAACCGATGCTGCGGCGCGTAATCGAGAAACTGCGCGACAGCGGCATCACGCGCATGGTGATAAACACCCACCATTTCGCCGACCAGATAGCCGACTATCTTGCCGACAACGACAATTTCGGTTGCGACATAGACATCTCCTTCGAGCCGGAACTGCTCGACACAGGTGGTGGCTTGCTTAAAGCCCGCCCGTTGCTCGACGACGGCACCGACGAGCCTGTTTTGATACACAACGCCGACATCCTCACCGACTTCCCCATCAAGGAAATGGAACATTGTTTCCTCGACAACGAAGCCGACGTAACACTGCTTGTCGACCGACGCGACACATCTCGTTATTTCCTTTTCGGCCCAATCGGCTGCGCGCTAAGCGGCCACGTCAACCTCAAAAACGAGGCACCCGACGCTCGACAGAAACTTGAAGAATACGGCTTCACGCTGCTTGCTTTCGGCGGCGTGCATATCGTCTCGCCGAAAGCGCTCGACGCCCTTGCCGAATATGCCGGCACACTCGACCGCCCCGACGGCCCCTTCTCCATCGTCGACTTCTACAAGCAAAACACCGACCTGTATATCACACCCTACACACCCACAGCTCCCTACCGCTGGCACGACATAGGCAAACTCTCCACCCTCGCCGAAGCCGAAAACACCCTCTGACAGACAGATTGCCACATAATCGCGTAGCGATTTCCGAAAGTAGCCGTGGGTGGAGCGCAGCGTAACCCACGGTTTATCAATGGATAAGCATTCCGGTATTGGAGCGGAGCCTGCCGGAGCGTTCGACAGTGCCAACCGTGATGTAGAACGCTACGCTCGCGCTCCGCTCCAATACCACGGATGATGCCAAACTGCATACCGGGGGTTTCGCTGCCGCTTCACCCCCGGCTATCGTCTTGAATCGCTACGCGATTCTCTGCTCCGCCAAACTTCCAAACTTCCCAACTTCCAATCTCCCCAACTTCTCAACCCCTCGCATGTTCAACCCCGACGACGTAGACACTTCTTCAAAAGAATTTCAGGATGCCCTCTCGCTCATGACCTACACCAACCAAAGCGTGTTTCTCACCGGCAAGGCGGGCACGGGCAAATCCACATTCTTGAAATATCTCACCGCCACCACACGGAAAAAATATGTGATTCTCGCGCCTACGGGAATCGCGGCGGTGAATGCCGGCGGCCAGACAATACACTCTTTTTTCAAACTCCCGTTCGCGCCACTCACTGTCGACGACCCCGAAATACGTTCGGGCCGCCGTCTGCGCCAACGCTTCAAGTATAACAAGGAGATGGTCGACTTGCTGCAAGCCGTCGACCTGATTATAATCGACGAGGTGTCGATGGTACGCGCCGACACGATCGACCTTATCGACCGCATCCTCCGGGTGTATTGCTCCGACATGCGCCGACCGTTTGCCGGCAAACAGCTCCTGCTCGTGGGCGACATATTCCAACTGGAACCCGTGATAAAATCGGATATGCGCGATGCTCTCTCATTCTCATATCCGTCGGGGTCATATTTCTTCAACGCAAGGGCGTTCTCGGCGCTCGAACTCGTGCCTATCGAACTGTCGAAAGTGTTCCGCCAGAGCAATACCGAATTTATCGCCATGCTCGACCGCATCCGTACCGGAAACCCCTCAGGACAGGACATTGCTTTGCTCAACGCCAAGGTAAACCCAAACGCCGACGGCACCAAAGGCGAATCGTTCACGATGACCATTGCCACACGCCGCGACATTGTCGACGCCATCAACGAGCGGCACATGGCGGCTATCGAGCGGCCCGAACGACGGTTTACAGGGCAACTCCACGGCGACTTCCCACAAAACTCGTTGCCAACCGACCTTGAACTGGTGCTGAAAGAAGGGGCGCAGGTGGTGTTTGTGAAAAACGACATGGAGCACCGCTGGGTCAACGGCACCATCGGACGCATCGACGAATTTTTGGACGACGGCATCCGCGTCGAGCTCGCCGACGGCGTGAAGCATGTTGTCGACGTCGAGGCGTGGACCAACATGAAATACACCTACAACGAGGAGAAAAAAGAAATCGAGGAGGAAGAACTGGGCAGTTTCATGCAATACCCGCTCAAACCGGCTTGGGCCATAACGATACACAAGAGCCAGGGGCTTACGTTCGACAGCGTGATAATCGACATAGGGCAAGGCGCATTCTCGTCGGGCCAGAGCTATGTGGCATTGAGCCGCTGCCGATCGCTCGAAGGCATCACGCTGCGATCCACTATCAACGCACGCGACATTTTTGTAAACCCTCGCATCGTGGAGTTCAGCCGACGGTTCAACAACGGTTCGCTCATTCGCGGAGCCCTCGACAACGCCCGCGCCGACCTTTGCTACCGCCAGGCCGCGAGCCTTTTCGACCGCGGCGACATTGCCGGCGCGCTCGACAACTTTTTCCGTGCCGTAGAGGCCCGGTCGGAACTCGGGTCCGAGACCGTGCAACGTCTTATCCGCCGCAAACTCGGCATAATCGACTCATTGAAAAGAGAAGTGGAAACCCTGCGCGCCCGCCTCGACGACGACCGCCAACGCTTCGACTCTCTCGCCGAAGAATATATAGCCCTCGGCCGTGAAACCTTGAACGGAGGCTGGGATGCCGACGCGGCCATGCGCAATTTCGACAAGGCCCTGTCGCTCTCGCCCGACAATGTCGACGCCCTCCTTGGCAAAGCCGACGTGTATTCGGCGCAATCCGACATCGACGGCGCTCTCGTATGCCTGAACACAGCCATCGACGCCGATCCCGACGACAGCCGGCCGCTCATCGAAGCCGGCGACCTGCTCGTGCAGTCGGGCGACACCATCGGAGGCATGGACTATCTGCTCCGCGCTCTCGACATCGACGGGGAGAATCCCGCCGTACATTCCGCGCTTGCCAACGGATACGAAGCGGCCGGCGACGACGACAATGCCAAGCTCCACCGCCGCAAGGCCAACCGCCTGCGCAACAATCCCAAAAACGACAAACTGAAAAGCGATTAAGCCGGCAGGAACACAATCCTCCGGCTTGTGAGAATAATTGAGGGTGTATCAAAATACCAAACAGTAGGGACGCACGGCCCGTGCGTCCGGGAAACCATATTGGTAATTAATTGATAATCAATTGTGAATCTGCGGACGCACGAGCCGTGCGTCCCTACAATCTCGGCATAAACAGCTTTTTGATACACCCCCTTCCTACTTTCCTACCAGGGGAATGTATTTGCCGTAGCCTTCCGCCTCCATTTTTGAGAGGGGGATGAAGCGAAGCGCCGCCGAGTTTATGCAATAACGCAGGCCGCCGCTTTCGTGCGGGCCGTCGGGGAAGACATGGCCAAGATGAGAGTCTGTGCCGGCAGCGCGGATTTCGGTACGCACCATATTGTGGCTTGTGTCTTCGTGAGAAGTGACTACATCGGCCGAGACAGGACGCGAGAAAGCCGGCCATCCGCATCCCGACTCGAATTTGTCGGACGACACAAAGAGCGGTTCTCCCGATATGACATCGACATAGATTCCAGGTTCGAAATTATCCCAATATTCGTTGCGGAACGGAGGCTCTGTGGCTCCGTGGCGCGTCACTGCATATTGCATGGGCGTGAGACGGCCGCGCAAGTTTGAGCTGTCGGCCTCGGAGGCAGTCATGGCTTCTGTCACCGACTTGGGAATATAGTCGCGGGCCTCGGCAAAAAGCGCGGGGTTTACGTGACAATATCCTCCGGGGTTTTTCAGCAAATAATCCTGATGATACTCCTCGGCGGGATAAAAATTGGCAAGCGGAAGCACTTCTATCATAATCTCGCGGTCGGCCTCCATCTGCTTGCGGCCAATATACTCATCGGCCACCTGCCCCGATGCGGGGTCGGTATAATAAATGCCCGTGCGGTACTGCGTGCCTTGGTCGCCGCCCTGGCGGTTGAGCGAGTACGGGTCGACCGACTTCCAGTAAAAATCCAGAATCTCCGGCAGCGAAATCACGTCGGCGTCGTAAGTTACCTTCACAGCCTCCGCGGCATCTGTCGCGCCTGTGCACACTTGCTTGTAAGAGGGCGAGGGCACTGCGGAATTGGCATATCCCGTTTGGGTGCCGATCACGCCGGGCAGCGACGTGAAAAGACGCTGAGTGCCCCAAAAACAGCCTCCGGCCAGATATATAACTGCGGCCGTGGCCACCAAATGCTTTTCCATAATCTTTATTTTTTTTACAAATATAACAATTATTTTGAATGTCGGAGCGACATTTCGCCCGAGTTTTGTGTTAATATGTCATCAATAACAAAATTTCTTATGGAGAATACAAACACGATATATGGACGATTCCGACAACAAACAGAAACCAATCCCGATGCCCCGGCCGTGATCGAAGGCCGACGGCGATATACCTACTCCGAACTCGACAGCATGGCCGGGCGCATCGCGGCTATGCTCCCGCCCGACGCCAGATATATAGGCGTGGTGATGGAGCATGGCGTGCTTATGATAGCATCGCTGCTGGCCGTGCTGAAATCGGGAGCGGCATATGTGCCGGTCGAACCGTCGTTTCCGCGCGAGCGCATACGTTTTATCATGGACGAGTGCAAAGTGAACCTTGTGCTTGCCAACAGCCGTTACCGCCGGATGCTGAAAGGTTTGCCCGTGCTTGCCTTAGACTCGGCGCCAAAAGGGGATGCGCCACATTCCGAAGATAAATCGCGGGCCGCCGACCCGGCCTATGTGCTCTACACGTCGGGCTCGACAGGGCTGCCCAAGGGCGTAGTAGCCACAAATGCCAATGTGTGCCACTATGCCGATGCCTTCCGCAACGAGTTCGGTATCGGCCGCGGCGACCGTATGCTGCAATACTCGGTGTGCACATTCGATATTTTTGTAGAGGAGGTGTTTGCCACCCTGCTGTCGGGAGCCACGCTCGCCATCCCCGACAAAAAGACAAGAGACAATATCGGCGCGCTGATGCAATTTGTAGCCGACAACAATGTTACAATAATAAGCGGATTCCCTTATCTGCTGCTTGAAATGAACCATCTCGACAGCATCCCGCAGTCGTTGCGGCTTCTGATAAGCGGCGGCGACGTGTTGCGCGCCGGCTATATCGACCGACTGCTCCCGCATGTGGAGATTTACAATACCTACGGCCCGTCGGAGACGACAGTATGCGCAAGCTACTACCGCTGCAACGGCACCCACGCGCTTGCCGACGGCACTTACCCGATCGGCAAGGCCGTGAAAGGCGTTAAAATAGAGATACGCGACACCGACATGAAACCCGTTGCCAACGGCACTCCCGGAGAAATCTGCATAAGCGGCAACGGCGTGACACTCGGATACATCGGCGACCGCGAGATAGAAAACCGCGCTTTTGTAACAGAAGAAGGCGGACGGCGAATCTACCGCAGCGGCGACCTGGGCACGATGCTTGCCGACGGCACCGTGCTGTTTCACCACCGCATAGACTCGCAAGTGATGATTATGGGACGGCGCGTCGAGACATGCGAGGTTGAAAACGTGCTGTGCCGATGCCCCGAAGTGGAAAGCGGCGTAGTGCGGTCGGGCACCGACAGTCGCGGACTGGCTTATCTTGTAGCTTATCTTGTGCCCGGACACAAATGCAAATTCAGCCTTGCCCGCATAAAGGAACGGATGCGGAAATTTCTCCCCGACTATATGTTGCCGGAATTTTTCATACCTTTGCAATCGATTCCGCTCACCCCCAACGGCAAAGTTGACACCCGCGCGCTGCCACCGACAAAGAAAATATTATGACAACGGGCCACATCTCAATATATCGGGCCACATCGGCCGACATCGACATACTCATGCGCTGGCGCATGACAGTACTCGCGGAGGTGTTTTCCGGCAACCCCGGCAACGACTCCGAAGCCCTTGCCGAGGCAAATCGGGACTATTACCTTCGCGCGCTGGCCGACGGCTCCCACGTTGCGGTGTTTGCCCGCATCGGCGACATCACGGCCGGTTGCGGAGGCGTGTGCTTCCAAAGAGAGATGCCCTCGCCCGACAATCCCTCGGGCATCGACGCATACCTGATGAATATATATGTCGACCCGAAATATCGTCGCAATGGGGTGGCTCGCGCCATTGTGACCCAACTTGTAGAAACAGCCCGGGACAAAGGCGCCGGAAAAATATATCTCGAAACATCGGAATGCGGCCGCAAGCTATATGCCGGCATGGGATTCGGCAAACTTGAAGAAATGATGATATTGAAATGATTGAGAAAACAGACATCGGGAATCTGCGCTGCATCGTGGCACGATGTGCCTCGGAGCATATATGCTACATTCTGTCGCCCATGGAGCCGGACTCCCGGCAAGTGGAGCTGTGGAGCCGTGAATATGGCATCACGTTGGCTGTAATCACCGGCATGGACTGGGACAACGACCTCACGCCCTGGCCGGCGCAGAATGTGCCGCCATCCGACCCTCCCTTCGAGGGACATGCCGCCGAGTTTCTCCAACGGCTCGAAACAGATGTGATTCCGGCCATAGAGGGCGACGGCCGATACACGCGCACCCTGTGCGGCATATCCCTTTCGGGGCTGTTCACGCTTTGGGCGTGGATGCAAACAGACACATTTGCCAATATCGGCAGCCTTTCGGGTTCGTTCTGGTACGAAGGATTCATGCCTTGGCTCGAAGCCAACGCCCGCGCCAAGGCCGGACGCGCCTACTTCTCTCTCGGCACAAAAGAAGGCGGCCCGCGCGGGCCGAAGCCGTTCAGCCGTATTCAGGAGCAGACCCGCGAGACAGTAACTATACTCAAATCCAAAGGCATCGCCTGCACATTCGCCCCCGTTCCGGGCACACATTTCGCACCGGCCGCCCCCCGCATCGAGAAGATGCTCGATTGGCTTGCCGAGGCAAGATAAATCTTTTTTCTGTTAAAATATCTTAAAACCCATCTGTGCCATTAGTGGCATGGGTGGGTTTTGGCTGTGTTAAGTTCAGTTTAACCCAAAAATCGTTAAAAAGCGCGGTTTTCGGCCGCAACATAACCAGCCAAAATCCATGAAAAAACTGACCGACGCCGAATTTGGCAAATGCTTCGAAGCCTTGTTCAAGGCTTACTCCGGACGCATTTACAACTATGTGCTGCACCTGTCGGGTGGCGACAGATACAAGGCCGAGGAGGTGACACAGATAGCTTTCATGAAGTTGTGGACCAAACGTGATGAAATCACCGACATGGAATCGATGCAGTCGCTTATGTATGTGATAGCGCGCAACACCATCCTCAACATCATAGAGCATGAAGCGGTAGAATACTCATATTTCAACTATATATTAAAAAATCAAAAGAGCCACGACAATGTAACCGAGGAAACCGTCGACTACAATTTCCTTATGGGCTACATCCTCAAAATCGTGGAAGAATTGCCGCCCGTGCGGCGCACAGTCTTCCGCAAGCACCGCGACGAGCATCTCACATATCGCCAGATTGCCGACGAACTTGGCATTTCTGTCAACACCGTGGAAATACACATGATGCTTGCCCTGCGCTATATCCGCGAACAGTTGCGCAACCGCTACAATATATTGACCACGCTGTGCCTTTTGTTTGCAAATATTGTCTCACCGCTATTTTGATACCGACTGCCGCTATGGATGACATGAAACAATTGATCGAGAAATACCTGCGGGGCGATGCCACGCTTCAAGAGCGCGAACTGATCAAGTCGTGGTACGAAATAGACCCTGCTTTCGGCGAATGGTGGGAACAGGAGCTCCGCAACTCCGGCATGGCCATGGACGACGACGTGCAGCAACGCATTTACGCCTCCATTATCCACAAGCATTGCGAGGATGCGGCACCGATGGAAAAAACGCCCCGGAACAGGGCTTTTTTCCTGTCGCTGGCGGCGGCAATATCTGCGGCGGCAATAGCCGTAGGCGCCACCTTGTCGATTACCCGAAACGACGTGCCCGCCACACAGCCTATGCTGCTTGCCACCGAGGCCGGCAACCGCTCGGAGATAACGCTTCCCGACGGGTCGGTGGTGACGCTCAATGCCTGCTCCACTTTGGGCTATGAATACGACAGCGCGCTCGGACAACGTGTGGCGCACATCGACGGCGAGGCCTATTTTGAGATAGCGGCAGACAAAGAACATCCGTTTATCGTTGTGGCCGATGAGGTGAAAGTGCATTGCGTGGGCACAGAGTTTAACGTGCGCGCTTATGCCGACGACGAATTTGTGGACGTGACTCTTAGCGACGGCCTTGTGACAGTGGCATCGAAATACACCACGCACAAACTGCAACCAGGCATGAAGGCTACATATAATAAAGTGACCGGACAGCTTCGCAAGAGCCGTGTCTCGCCGGAACACTACAATGCGTGGACCCACGGCCAGCTCCGCTTCAACGATGAGCCTCTCGACAACATAGCGCGCGCCATCTCGCGCACCTACGGCGTGAAAGTGGTAATTGAGACTCCGGGGCTTGGCTCGCAACACTATACAGGCACACTTGCGCGAGGGTCGATCGACTCTGCCTTGGCCACCCTTGTCTCGGCCTCCGACCTCAATTGCCGCTACCTGCCCGACGAAAGCGTGGTGTATATAACGACCAACGACTAATCGAACATTCGACTATTCGAATTTTCGAACAATCGAACAATCGAGTATTCCATAATTCTAATCTAATAATAACTCTTATGACAAAATCCAAGTACCTGACAATGCTGCTCATGGTGGCGGTGATTCTCGGATTTACGGGATGCAGCGACGATGACGAGCCTCAAATGCCTCAATTCGGAGCCATAACGATAAGTCCGGAAAAAGACGTGTACCAAGTGGGCGATGAAGTGGTATGCACCATTACGATGACATCGGAGGCCGGCCCCGAGATGAAAAAAGCGACATGGTGGTGGTATGCTTCGTGGTGGTTTTCCAATCCTGAGCTCACTGCCGATTTCAGCGAGTTCAACGATGGTAAATGCGTGTCGTCGCCCATCACGCTCACCGAGGCCGGCGACGTAAACCTTTATTTCTTCGGCCGCGTCGAGTTTCCGAATTTCGACTGGCGCAAAGTGGAGATAGCCAAAACAGTGAAAGTGGCCGAAACGCCGCAAGCGTCTTCAACTATCGAATAATCAACCAATCAACAGTCTATGCACACCAATCACAACCAAATGCTCCGTCGCTCTGTGGCGGCCATGGCCGCCGCCGTGTTCTCCCTGTCGGCCCTTGCCTCGGGGATAACAGTGAAAATTTCGCGGCAGCCCTTGAACCGCGCCCTCGAGGAGATTGAAAAAGTGTCGGATGTGAGATTCTTCTACGAATCGTCGCTTCCGCAGCTTGCCACCGAGGTGTCGGGCAATTTCAAAGACGCCTCCGTAGAGGAAGCGCTCCGAGCCCTGCTCAAAGGCACCGATTTGAGCTACACGCTGAAAGATAACGGAGCCACTGTGGTGCTACACAAGAAAGACGCACCAAAAAACGAAGTGGCCGCACACTCGCCCGCCGGTTTCAGGGTAAGCGGCACAATCAATGACAGCCAGGGCGAACCCCTTGTGGGCGCCACCGTACGCAACACGACAACCGGCAAGGCCGTGGTGACCGATTTCGACGGCAACTACGCGCTGGGCGACGTACACAAAGGCGACAAAATCGAAGTGACATATATCGGCTTCGCACCCAAGACCTTCACGGCCAACGGCGCGAAGACCGGCTACGAGATAGTGCTCACCGAAACATCCACGGCTCTTAACGACGTGGTGGTAGTGGGCTATGGCACACAGAAAAAAGTAAACCTCACCGGCGCGGTGTCGGTGGTGAAAGCCGAAGACATAGGCGGACGCCCCACATCTAACGCCGCCACCGCCCTGCTCGGCGCCGACCCCTCGCTTAACCTCACGATGGGCTCCGGCGGCCCCAATGCCGGCTACAATATCGACATACGCGGCGTTGCCTCCATCAACGGCGGCTCGCCCCTGATTCTTGTCGACGGCATCGAGATGAGCCTCACGCGTGTCAACGCCAACGACATCGAGTCGGTGTCGATTCTCAAAGACGCGTCGGCCGCCGCAATCTATGGCGCGAAGGCATCGTCGGGCGTAGTGCTCGTCACCACCAAGCAGGGCGCCAACGAGCAGAAAGCCAAGGTGAGCGTCGACATCAAAGCCGGATGGAAAACTCCGACAGCGTCGACCGACTTCCTCACATCCGGTTTCTGGTCGGTGCAAATCAACGATATGTTTATGTACGAGCATGGCGGCTTCGGCTTCACCACCTACACCGATGCCGACTATGCCGAGCTGTGGATGCGCCTTGGCGAAAGCTCTGAGAATCCCGAGCGCCCCTGGACCGTGGTGCAGAACGACAAATCGTATAAATACTACGCCAACTTCGACTGGTACAACCACTATTTCAAGAAAACGCGCCCCATGCAGGAATATAACATTTCGATAACGGGCGGTTCGAAGAAGGTAAACTATTTCGTATCGGGACGTTTCTATCAGGAAGACGGCATGTTCCGCCAGCACAACGACCGGTTCAAATCGTTTTCGACACGCGCCAAACTCAACGTGCAGATTACCGACTGGCTGCGCTACGGCGTGAACTCGTCGCTATTCTCGTCGGACTATTTCTATCCCGGCGGCAACGATATAGCATGGACTTTCAAGGCTATCGGCCTCCACTCCCTGCCTTACATCCCGTCGACCAACCCCGATGGCTCATCGGTCTACCTCAACCAGTATAATTACAACGGGGCTGTTTCGGTGGGCAACGGTTGCAACGCCGTACTCAACCAAGACAAACATTCCAACAATGAGCGAAACCGCGAATTTGTGTTCAAGCACAATATCGAAATCGAGCCGATAAAAGGCTGGACCATCAATGCCGACTATTCCTATGTCTACCGCACATATGAGTTCGACTCACGCCGTGTGCCCGTGTCGTTTGGCCAGTATGAGGGCATAGTGTCGTGGATGGACCCGTCGCAACAGGTAATGGCCCGCGACCAATATGCACGCCGCTTGACCCGTGTATCGCGCCACACCTACAATGTGTTCTCGACATGGGCGCCTTCGTTCGGCGACAACAACATCAAAATCATGGCCGGCATGAACGGCGAGATATTCCACCAGAACTCGTTGAAGGCCACTCGCCTCGACCTGCTTTCTACGGAGCTGAACTCGTTTAATCTCGCCACCGGCGAAGTGACCGAACTTGTCGAGGATATCTACAACTCCAACACCCGCGGTTTCTTCGGCCGTGTTAACTACGACTACGACGGCAAATATCTCATCGAAGTGTCGGGACGCTACGACGGCTCGTCGCGTTTCGCCAAAAACCATCGCTGGGGCTTCTTCCCCTCGGCATCGGCAGGCTGGCGCATGAGCCAGGAGAAATTCTGGGAACCGATGCGCGACTGGTTCAACAATGCCAAGCTCCGCCTGTCGGTGGGTACGCTCGGCAACCAGCAAGTCGGCTACTACGACTATATCCAGACCATCAACTCGGCACTCAAAAACACCGGCACCACCCTCGACGGCAAGACGCAACTGCCATATGCCACCGAGTCGTCGCCCGTGGCGTCTGACCTGACATGGGAGAAAGTGACAACCTACGACCTTGGCCTCGACCTGTCGTTCTTCAACTCGCGCCTCAACTTCACCGGCGACCTCTATATCCGCGACACCAAGGACATGCTCGCCAACGGCGCGTCGCTCCCGGCTGTGTACGGAGCTTCCGTGCCTCGCTCCAACTGCGCCGACCTGCGCACCAAGGGCTATGAGCTGGCTCTTTCGTGGACCGACGACGTGGCAGTGCTCGGCAGCCCGCTTCGCTACTCCGTCGGCTTCGGCCTTGGCGACTACACGTCGAAAATCACCAGATACGACAACCCGACCAAACTGCTCAATGACCACTATGTTGGCGAGACCCTCGGCGAAATATGGGGCTACCATATCGACGGCCTCTTCCCCGACGACGCCACTGCCGCAGCCTACGATGTGGACCAGACATCGGTAAACTCCGACATCATGGCCGTGGGCCCGTCGAAAGGCCTGCACGGGGGCGACATGAAATATGCCGACCTCGACGGCGACAAAGTGATTTCCATCGGCGAGAACACTGCCGACAATCCCGGCGACCGCCGCATCATAGGCAACAACCGTCCGCGCTACAATTACAACTTCCGCCTCTCGGCCGAGTGGAAAGGCTTCGACGTGTCGGCTTTCTTCCAAGGCATCGGCCGCCGCGACTGGTATCCTGACACCGAGGCCACCACATTCTGGGGCCCGTACTCACGCCCTTACGAATCCTTCATCGAAAAGGACTTCCTCTCGCAGGTATGGACCGAGGACAACCCCAACGGCTACTTCCCGCGCTGGCGCGGCTACGAAGCTCTCGGAGCCACCAACCAGCTTGGCCCGGTCAACGACCGCTATATCCAAAACCTTGCCTACCTGCGTCTGAAAAATCTCACCGTGGGCTACAAGATTCCGGTGCTGAAAAAGTATATCGAGGAAGTGCGCGTCTACTTCTCGGGCGAGAACCTGTTCTATTGGTCGCCATTCAAGAAACACTGCAAGTCGATCGACCCGGAGACTGCCGCGACAGTAAGCAACGGCAAGAACTACGGCTTTGCCAAGACCTGCACCTTCGGCCTCAATGTAGTATTCTAACACCTCCCTCACACATTTAAAGATGAAAAAGTCAAAATTCATATATGCGTTAGCCATCTCATTGGCCGCCTTGTGCTCGTGCGACGACCTTGACGAGTTTCCCAAGGACAAGGTAAGTCCTGAGAGCTACTTCAAGTCGGAAACCGAGCTCGAGCTCTACACCAACCAATTTTACTCTCTTATGCCCTCGGTGTCGACCTCCTTCAACTACTATCTTGAAGAAGGAGAGCACATCGTGATACCCACCCCGAGCCGCGAGATACTTGGCGCGCGCACTATCCCCACCAAGGCCTCGGAAGTGGGCTGGACATGGACGACACTGCGCAAAATCAACTATTTCCTGCAAAACTCCTACCGCTGCGACAACAAGGATGTACGCCTCCGCTACGAGGGCGTGGCCTATTTCTTCCGCGCATATTTCTATTACAATATGCTCACAAAATTCGGCGAGGTGCCCTGGTACGACCAGCCCTTGGGCTCCGACCAGGAAGATTTGCTGAAAAAGCCCCGCGACAGCCGCGATGTGATAATAGGACATATTATTGCCGACTGCGACTCGGCGTTCAAGTATCTGCCCACAGCCCATAATTACGCCACGGTGAATGCCTGGACTGCTCTTGCTCTGAAATCGCGCGCCTGCCTGTTTGAGGGCACGTTCCGCAAATACCATGCCGGCGATGCGTTCAACCCCTCGTCGCTCGAATGGAAGGAAATTCTCAAAAAAGGAGCCGAGGCTTCGCTCAAACTTATGGACGAAGGCGGCTACAAGCTCTATACAGAAGGCTCCGAGCCTTACCGCGACCTTTTCGCTTCACTCGAGATACGCGAGGACGAGATGATATGGGTGCGTCTGATGTCGGAACAGAGCGCCATCAAAAACAACGCCAACGGCTGGGCCAACACCCGAGCTGTGGGATTCACCAAACGTTTTGTCAACCTCTACCTCAACTCCGACGGCTCGCGATTTACCGACCGCCCCGGATACGAGACCATGACTTATGCCGACGAGTGCAAGGACCGCGACCCGCGCATGGCGCAGACCGTGTATTGCCCCGGCTATATCCAGCGCGGCGAGACACGCACCTATGCCACCGACCTGGCAAAATGCCCCACAGGCTACAAATATATCAAATATGTGATGGAGGCAAAATATAACGTGTGGGATGCCTCGCTCGTGCCCCTTCCAATCTTCCGCCTCGGCGAGATTTATCTCAACTATGCCGAATGTCTTGCAGAACTTGGAACCCTCACCCAGGCCGACCTCGACATAAGCGTAAACAAACTCCGCGACCGCGTGGGCATGCCTCACCTCAAACTTGCCGATGCCAACGCCAACCCCGATCCCGTGCTCCTTTCGGCCGAGACAGGCTATCCCAACGTGAGCAAGGACGGCAACACGGGCGTGATTCTTGAAATACGCCGCGAGCGCATGGTGGAGATGCCACTCGAAGGCGTGCATTACAACGACATCTTGCGCTGGCGCGAAGGCCAGGCCTACACCAAGCCTTTCTACGGGCAATATTTTCCGGGCGAAGGCAAATACGACCTCACCGGCGACGGCCGTGCCAACGTGTGCCTCTATACCGACAAGAAACCGGGCGGCCTCGGCCTCACATTCCTGAAAATAGGCACCGACATCGAGCTTTCGGAAGGCGACAAAGGCTACATGATAGTCCACGGCGACGAAGCCTTGCAGCGCGTGTGGAACGAAGGCCGCGACTATCTCTACGCCATCCCCATAAACGAACGCCTTCTCACCGGCGGCGCGCTCACCCAAAATCCCGGCTGGAAAGACGGCCTCAACTTCTAAAAAATCCCGATCGATTTATCTCGATTTAATTCGATATAAATCGAGATAAATCGATTGGATTAAATCGAAATAAATCGAAATAAATCGAAATCTAACCTTTTATTAACCAATTCATTTTTTATGAAAAAAATTACCTTAACCTTGTCTGCGGCAGCCATGCTCTGCGCAGTCAACGCTAATGCCGAAACCTACTTCTTCAGCCCCGAAGGAGCCGGCGACCAGGACGGAACAAACTGGGAAAACGCAGCCCCCGGCGAATACCTCGGCTCTACTATCGCCGGCCTCCAGGAAGGCGACGAAGTGTATATGATGGCAGGCAACTACCGCCCCGACATCAACATGGGCTACTGGAACATCCCCACCAACGGCGTTAAAATCTGCGGCGGCTATCCCGCCTCAATGACCGGCACCGACACCGCCATGCCCGCATGGGGCGATTACTCGGTATGGGATGCCGACATCGACGGCGACGGCAAGGCCGACAACGGCGGCAAGCCATTCGTATATGTCGGCTGTGGCTATGAATATGTCAACGATCGCGACAACATAGCCGATCCCGGAGCTTCCGAATGCAAGCAGCTTCCCTTGATACTCCTCTCGGGCATCAAAATATGCAATGCCGACGGCACCGGCCAATACAAAGGCGCAGCCATGATTATCTCTCGCGCCAACGTAGAACTCGGCCATGTGGCTATCGAGAATTGCCGCATGACCGAAACCAAAGGCGGCATCATCGTGATACAGGGCGGCAAATCCTACATCCACGATTTCACAATGCGCAACTGCGAATCGTTCGGCGCCGGCATGGGCATACAGTACCGCCAGTACGACGGCAATTCCGCAGCAGCCAACACCCACCTCGGAGGCACCCACATCCTCGAACGTGCCGAATTTACCGACGTTGACTCCCGCCTCAACCCCGACAAGGGCAACAAAGACGGCGCCAACTATGGCGGCACACTCGCCCTCTCCGACGGCGGCGGCGAGCTCTACATGGTGAACTGCTCTATCTCCGGCTCGCACATCTGGGTGGCCGGCGGCGGCATCCGTGTAGGCGGCAACGCTTCGTTCTACAACATCCACAACACCTGGTACGACTGCACCACCGACTACACAGGCCGCGCACAGGGCAAAATCCTGTCAATCGGCACAGCCGGCAAATTTTACACCGCCAACTCCGTGGTTGTGAACAAAGCCGCCGACGAGCTCAACGGCAAGGACCTTTTCAATTTCGGCATGATTCAGATTCAAACCAACACCTGCACATTCGCTACCGGCGGCTACAACGTGCTCGGCTCAACATCGAACAACACCGAGACTCCGTTTGCCTCCACCGACAAAGTGGGCGAGAACAACACCATCGAATCTGTATTCGGCTCTAACGCCCGCACCGAAATCGACGGCTACAACGTGCGCCTGCCCCAGGAATCTTTCGCCGGCACTCCCCTGGCCGACATCACCAAACTGAAATCGGAATGGAACCTCCCCGAGTGTCTCGACCTCGCTGTCGATATCCGTGGCAACAAACGCGCCGACATCACCTATCCCGGCGCTTACGATCCCAAAGCCGGCGCCACCCAGAGCATCACCGACATAAATAAAGTCGAAGAAGAAGAAACAGTGCTCGGCATCTACGACATGACAGGCCGCGCCGTATCTTCCAACGCAGCTCCCGGTCTCTACATCATCCGCACCAACCTTGGCGCACGCAAGGTACTCGTGAAATAAATTCTCATAACCAGCAGAAAGTTGTCGGCCGTAGGGCCCGTGCTTTACAGCCGGCAACTTTTTTATTCCAATCAGTACAAAACAAAACACTGATGAAGTTTAAATTCAAAGCATTTATTGCCTCGGCGCTCGCCGCCCTCGCTCTCAGCGCGCAAGCAGAAGACAAGCCATTGCACAATTTCGCCACATTCAACGTGCGCTACACAAACTCAGCCGACGATACCGACGCCAACGGACGCAGCTGGGCAGTGCGCGGCGAATATGTGATGCGCCTTATCCGCGACTACGATTTCGATGTGGTGGGCATGCAGGAAGTGACCGGACGAAACGGCAAATATTGCATCAACCCCAACACCGGCCGTTCGCAACTCGAAGACATGCAGGCCACCCTCAACGAATATTCCTTCCTTTGCTACGAACGCTCAGGCGACAACAATTCCAAGGACTATTCCTACAACGTGATTGCCTACAAGAAAGACAAATACACCGTGCTCGACGACGGATGCTTCTGGCTGCGCCCCACCCCCGACAGCCCCGGCACCGGTTGGGACACCGACCCCGGTTATGCCGGACTGTGGCGCACATGCGGCTGGGCCAGGATGAAGGACAACGAGACAGGACGCGAATTTGTATTCGCCGTGACCCACGTGAACTATGGCCCGAGCCTCGACGGCAAGAACAGCGGCATCGTCGTGTCGGACCGTCTTGGGAAAATAGCCGGCACACTGCCCGTGATACTCGTCGGCGACTTCAATATGCGGCGCACCGACCATGAGGAAGCCTACCGCAACTATGCCTGCGCTTTTGCCGACGCCGCGCTCACTGCCAAGGAAAGCATGTGCATCCCCGAAGAAAACGGCCAGGTGGCGTTCACGTCCAACAATTGGCTTCCCGCTACCGACAGCGGATGCTCCGGCTCGGAATTCGACTTTGTTTTCTATCGCCGCATGACCGTGGAGCACCGCTACGTGATAACCGAGAACTATGGCCGAGGCGTGAATCCGTCAGACCACTTCCCCACCCTGGTGCAATGTACCCTCGACGATACAACCGACCAGGCGTCGACATCGGCATATGTCGACTCATCGGCCGAGGCCGGGGGCGACGGCTCGGCCTCCGCGCCTTTCCGCACCATCTCCGAGGCTGTGGCCGCAAGCTCCTTAGGTGGCACCATATTCGTGACCGAAGGCACTTACCATGAATCAATCATCGCGCCATTTACCTTGACGCTGCTTGGCGGCTACGACAGCACATTTTCATCCGTGACAGGAAAAACGATTCTTCGCGGGTCGGTAAAAGTGCCGAATTATTACAGCCTGAGCCTTGGCGACTTCGCTTTCGAGGACGCCAACGAAGGCGCGGTACAGTTCAACGGATCGGCACTTGCCATCGACCACTGCTCGTTCACAGGCTGCGCCGCCGCATATGGCGCGGCTGTGAACGCCACATGCCACACCGCGCGATTCTCCAACTGCACGTTCTCCGGCAACACGGCCACAAACTTTGGAGGCGCGGTATATGTCAACGCCTTCGCCGATGTCGATGTCGCCGACTGCTATTTTTCGGGCAACAATGCCAAAAGCGGCGGCGGACTATATGTAAAGAATTGCGACGCGGCACTTATCTACGGCTCTACATTTGCCGAAAACAGCGTCACGGCATCGGGCGGAGGCATATGCTTCGAGAAATGCGCGTCGGCCAATTATTACAACCTCGTAAACTGCACATTCGCTTCCAACCGTCTTGCGGGCAAGTCGGCCCTCGCCGCCGTTGTTAAAGCCTACGGAGGCTCGGCGGTGAGCGCGTCGCTCGCCGACAAGGCGCGATTCAACATGGCGCATTGCACCATCGCGGGCAATGACGCCACATTTGCCGGAAGCAACAAATCGAACTTCCTCGCCGCAGCCGTCAATATCTACGGCGGCTCCTACTGCCTGATGAACAATATCATAGCCGGCAACGCCTCGGAGGCCGAATATGCCGACGCCGCAGTCGACAAGTCGGAACTGGCAAAAGAATCCAACAATATCTATTCTACTTATATAGCTACCAATATCGAGCTGTCGGCAAAGACAACATATGCCGCCGATGCCGCGACCGCCGCCGCAAATCTTGCCGCGATGCTCGACGGCACAGCCATGGACGCAAAATTCACGCCAAATCTCGCATACAACGGCGGCCCGACGCCGACAATAAAGGTGCGTTCCGGCCTCTTTGGCGACAAGGCCGTGAACACGCTCATCAATTTCGACCGTATCCTCAAATCGTCGTTCGGCTGCGAAGTGCCCGGCCTCGAAGGCGTGGGCTATCTCACCGTCGACCAGCGCGGCGAGAAGCGTCTGGCCAAGTCGATGCCCGGAGCCGTAGAGTTGAGCGAATCATCGGCATTGACCGACATCGGCACTGATGCCGGAACCGATGGCCCGGTACGCTATTACACCATCGACGGCCTCGAAGCAGCCCGCCCTTCGACCGGACTGTACATACGCCACACACCAAAAGGCTCCTCGAAAATATTCATCAAATAAACCGATTTTCATATTTCACACCAATACACATTATAATACATTTAGTATGACTCGCGCAGAATTTCTCAAGATAATGGGGCTTGGCATAGCATCGGCGGCCGTGGCACCTTCCGCGTTGGCCCGTGCAGAAAAAGTGGCCGACGAAGCAACCTCGGCAGAAGCCTCAAAACGCATACTCGGCAACAAGGCCATCGACCTCAAAGCCAAAGTACCGCAGGCCGTGACGGTGCTTATCCTCGGCGCGGGTCAGCGCGGCGACGTATATGCAAGTTATGCCGAACAGTACCCCGACTGCATGAAAGTGGTGGGAGTGGCCGACATCAACCCCGGCCGCTTGAAAAAGATGTCGGACACGCACAATGTGCCCGCCGACTGCCGGTTCTCCGACTGGAAAGACGCTTTGGCCCGCCCCAAATTTGCCGACGCCGTGGTAATAGCCCTTCCCGACAACATGCACTACGAGCCTGCCATGAAAGCTCTCGACATGGGCTATCATATGTTGCTTGAAAAGCCCGTGGCGCCCACCGAAGCGGAATGTGTGGCTATCCGCGACCGCGCCAACGAAAAAGGCGCAATCGTGGGCGTGTGCCATGTGCTGCGCTACGCCCCCTATTTCGTGGCATTGAAAAACGTGATAGATTCGGGCATGATAGGCCAACTGGTGTCTGTACAACATTTCGAACCAATCCAGTATGCCCACATGGCCCACTCCTATGTGCGCGGCAACTGGCACAACTCGAAAAACTGCACGCCTATAATACTTGCCAAATCGTGCCACGACCTCGATATAATCCGCTGGCTTGTCGACTCGCCATGCAAGTCGGTGGCGGCCTACGGCGACCTCACGTTCTTCACCCCTGCCAACCGCCCCGAAGGCGCGACCGCCCGATGCACCGACGGCTGCCCTCACGAATCAAAATGCCCCTACTCGGCAATCGACATCTACTGCAACAAAAACCAGCACACCTATGTGTTCGACGACCTGCCGGCATCGGGCGAAGAACGCCGCCGCGAGCTCCTTCGCCGGCTCGCCACCACCGACTATGGCCGCTGCGTCTTTGCCATGGACAATGACCAATGCGACCACTATGTGATGTCGATGGAATTTGACAACGGCGTCACAGCCTCATTTGCCATGGAAGCCTTCTTTGCCAAGGGCGGCCGACGCACACGCCTGATGGGCACGCACGGCTCGGTAGAGGGCGACATGAAAACATTTACCATAACCGACTTCCGCACCGGCGAAAAGACCAACTGGGATTCGCGCCATGTGAAGGAAGTGGCGAAATACGCGGCCCACGGCCACGGCGGCGGCGACCTTAGCCTTGCCCGCGACTTTGTGAACGCCGTCGGCAACAACGACACTTCATATCTCACCTCGTCGATCGACGTGTCTATCGAAAGTCACCTCATGGGCTTCAAGGCCGAGGAAAGCCGCCTCAAAGATAAGAAAATAGCCATTTCATAACCGGATTGATTTCCCGATTGATAAAACCTTGTCCTAATATTTAAGTATGTTTCACACATGATAATACATTGAGTGTAGGGACGCACGGCTCGTGCGTCCGGAATTGATTCGCTGCAATCAATTATTTTGCCGAAACTTAACACGGACGCACGAGCCGTGCGTCCCTACACTTGATGATGTTATAGGATAAGGATAGATTTTTTTAGGTTTTTATACGGAAGCAGCCGGCGGACAATACGGTCCGCCGGGTCGCTCTCCATAGATTTTCAACACTTTTACCGAACCAATCAAAGCAATGAAAAAACTTATCACAGCCATCTTGCTTTCCTCCACCCTCGGCATGCAAGGACAAGATCCGTGGCTGATTTCGGTCGACAATCCCCACAAAAGCGAGTATTTCGGTGTGACCGTGGCCAACGGACAGACAGGTGTGTTCTCGTCGCCTCGTCCGCTGAAAGTGGAGAGCATAATCCTCGGCGGCCTCTACGACATTTACGGGCGCGGACGCGTATCCAATTTCGTTCACGGCATCAACATGCTCGACATGGAGATGAAACTCGATGGCGCCACCGTAGGCCGGGGCAATATCGACAACTTCCGCCAGACCCTCGACATGCGCAACGCCGAATTCCGATCGGAGTTCGACGTCCCCGGCAAAGCCCGGGTGGAGCAGCGGACCATGGCTCTGCGCCAGCTGCCATTCTGCGTGCTCACCGAGGTGACCGTAACGCCCGAACGCGACATGACGATGAATGTGGAAAACATCGTCTCGGCCGACGAATCGCTTAAAAATCCCATGGAATATTTCGGCGAGGTGAAAAACCCGCCTTACACATATAATATATGCACCACCGTGGCGCAAACTCCCACACGAGGAATCCTCACGGGAGCCTCGTCGATAATAATGCCCGACGAAAGCTACCCGTTGCCGAAAATAGGCCATGCCTCGACCCGCGACTATAACAACCACTCGCAGAATTTCGCCGTAGACCTTAAAAAAGGGCGTCCATATACATTCCACATTATCGGGGCCACTTTGAGCGAGGCTACGCATCATGACATACGCAACGCCGTGGAACGTCTTGCTTTCGTGGCCGCCGTGGAGACACCCGCTCGGCTTATCAAACGCCACCGCGACCTTTGGGACGACCTTTGGGAAAGCGACATCGTGATAGAGGGCGACGCCCAAAGCCAACAAGACGTGCACAACATGATCTATCACATGTATTCGTTTATCCGCGAGAACTCGGGGCTGTCGATGTCGCCGATGGGCCTGTCGGGATTCGGCTACAACGGCCACATATTCTGGGATGCCGAGACGTGGGTCTACCCTGCCCTGCTCATGCTCCGTCCCGAGCTTGCCAAGTCGATGCTCGACTATCGCTACGACCGCCTTGCCGAAGCCAAGACAAATGCCTACACCTACGGCTACAAGGGCGCGCTCTACCCTTGGGAAAGTTCGGGCCTCGGCAACGAGGACACTCCGGCGCACAATCTCTACGGAGCGTTGGAGGTGCATATCTCGGCCGACATTGCCATAGCCGCATGGCAATATTTCCAAGTGACAGGCGACCGCGATTGGCTCGCCGAACGTGGCTGGCCTATTATCAAGGAGACAGCCGACTTCTGGACGTCGCGCGTGGAACCCAACGACCGTGGAGGCTACTCGCTTGTGAACGTAATCGGCGCCGACGAATGGAACGTGAATCCCGGAGGCGGCAAAAACGTAATCGACAATGCCTACACTATCGGAGCGGCCAAGACAAACCTCGGCATAGCCGAGAAAGCCGCAAAGATTTTGGGCAAAACCGCCAACCCCGACTGGGCGAAGGTGAACGACGGCCTCGAACTGCTGAAAATGGACGACGTGGGTCCGGGCCTCATCCGCGAGCACTCGACCTACCACGGCGAAAAGACAAAACAGGCCGACGTGAGCCTGCTCGCCTATCCGCTCGGCATACTCACCGACCCGGAGCAGATTCGCTCCAACCTCGAATATTATCTGGCCACAGTGCCGCGCAAACGCACCCCGGCCATGTCGAAATCCGTTTATTCAATCCTCTACTCGCGGCTTGGCCGGCCCGACAAGGCATGGGAATATTTTGTCGATTCTTATGTTCCCAACCTCAATCCGCCTTTCCGTGTGATTGCCGAATTCGACGGCGGCACAAATCCTTACTTCATCACAGGAGCGGGCGGCACTTTGCAATCGGTGATAATGGGATTCGGCGGGCTGCGGTTCACCGACAAAGGCATTGTCGGCGACAAAAGTGCCGTACCAAGCCAATGGACGGGACTCACAATCAAAGGTGTTGGCCCACAACGCAAGACTTTCAAAATTAAATAAACATATGAAAAAGATATTTATTCTTTCTGCGCTTGCAGCCACAGCTATCGGCTCGTCGGCACAGACACCGGCCGACACTATGCGGATGAATTTTCTGAATCCGGAGCATGATGAAGTGCTGGTGGCCGTGCATCGCGGCGACTGGCGCAACTATGCCGAAAACTGCCTCGAAGGCATCGAGAGCGCGGTGAAAATGGGTGCTGATATTGTCGAAATCGACCTTTGGCGTACAGCCGACGGAGAACTCGTGCTGATGCACGACCGCACTATCGACCGCACATCTACGGGCAAAGGCAAGGTGGCCGACCTCACCCTCGACTCAATCCGCGGCGTGCAGCTGCGCAACGGCGTAAGAGCCCGCACACCCTACCGCATCCCCACACTCGAAGAAGCACTCGTGGCAAACAAAGGCCGTGTGCTGTTCAATCTCGACAAAGCCTTCGACTATTTCGACCAAGTGATGGAAATACTCGACCGGACAGGCACCACATCGCAAGTGATAATGAAATCGGAAGCACCGGCCCGTGAAGTTAAAGAAAAATACGGCAAATATCTCGACCGCGTGATCTACATGCCTATCGTGCGAATCGACCGCCCCGGAGCAGTGGAGAAAGTGAAAGAATATCTCGACGTGCTGGCTCCGCCGGCTTTCGAATTCACATATGCCGACTCTACATGCACCACAGGAGTGGAACTTGCCGAAATGCTGAAAGGCCGCAGCCGCGTTTGGTACAATTCGCTGTGGGGCTCGCTTTGCGGCGGACGCGACGATTTCGCATCCATGAAGCGTCCGGCCGACGGCTGGGGCTATCTTATCGACTCGCTCGGCTGCTCCATAATACAGACCGACCAGCCCGCCCCGCTTATCAAATATCTGAAAGACCGCCGTCTGAAAGATTCGCTCCGCGAGAAAGACCGTGCGCGCGAAAGGGCACGCGACTGGGCAAAGTTCAGCCGATATGCCGAAAAGAACGACTCGCTCATCGCGACAGGAGCGCGCCCGGCAGTTGTGTTTATGGGCAACTCCATAACCGACGCATGGGCCAAGCACCGTCCCGGGTTCTTCTCTGCCAACAATTTTGTCGGGCGAGGCATCTCGGGGCAGACATCGAGCCACATGCTTGTCCGCTTCCAAGAAGACGTGATAGCCCTGCATCCGAAAGCCGTGGTGATTCTCGCCGGAATAAACGACCTTGCGCAAAACAACGGCACCATCTCCGTCGAAAACATTTTCGGCAACATAAAATCAATGTGCCAACTTGCCAAGGCCAACGGCATCGAGCCGGCCGTGGCTTCGCTGCTTCCGTCGGACTCGATAAGATGGAACAAGTCGGTGAAAGTGGGCGACTCCGTGCGCCGTCTCAACCAAATGCTTCGCGACTATGCCGCCGAGAACAAATTAATATATGTCGATTATTACACAGCCTTAGACAACGGCACCGGACATATGGACACAACCTTGTCGGCCGACGGCGTGCACCCCACATTGGCCGGTTATGACATAATGGAAGCCGTGGCTAAGAAATCCCTGAAAAAATATATCAAATGAATCTTCTGAAATATTTTTCAATATCCTCGCCCACGCGTCGCATCACCGACGCTGCCGAGGTGGAGGCTCGCTACAAGCGGCTTAGATGGCAGATTTTTCTGTCGGCCACTCTTGGTTACGGACTATTTTACGTGTGCCGGTTGAGCCTGAACGTGATAAAGAAACCGCTTGTCGACGCCGGCGTGGTGTCGGAGACCGAACTTGGCATCATCGGTTCGGGCTTGTTCATAACCTATGCCGTGGGAAAATTTACCAACGGCTTCCTTGCCGACCGCGCCAATGTGCGGCGGTTCATGTCGGCCGGCCTGTTGATTACGGCACTTATCAATCTCGCGCTTGGCTTCGGCGTTGGCTTCGGCGCGTTTGTGGCCTTGTGGGCTGTGAACGGCTGGGCGCAGTCGATGGGCGCGGCACCCTGCGTTGTGGCGTTGAGCCGCTGGTTTTCCGACAAGGACCGCGGATCGGTCTACGGCTTCTGGTCGTCGAGCCACAACATAGGCGAGGCCATCACCTTTATAGCCACAGCCGCTATCGTGAGCGTTGCCGGCTGGCAATGGGGCTTTCGCGGAGCCGCCTTGCTCGGACTGCTCGGATTTGTGATTGTGGCTGTGTTTATGCGCGATACGCCCCAATCGTGCGGATTGCCCCCGGTCAGCAACGCCGCCGCCGCGGGCAATGTCGCCGACCAAAAAGAAATCTCACGGATGCAAAAAGCCGTGCTCCGCAATCCGGCCATATGGATGCTTGCCCTTGGCAGCGCGTTTATGTACATTAGCCGCTACGCCGTAAACTCATGGGGCGTGTTTTTCCTCGAAGCCAACAAGGGCTACACTACGCTGGAAGCCAGTTCGATCATATCTGTAAGCTCAGTGTGCGGCATCATAGGCACAGTAATGTCGGGCTGGGTTTCCGACCGCTTTTTCGGAGGCCGACGCAACCTGCCCGCGCTCATATTCGGGCTTATGAACATAACGGGCCTTTGCTTGTTTTTGCTTGTCGACGGTCCGGCGGCCATCGACATAGCCGCCATGGTTATATTCGGCATCGCCATCGGAGCACTGATATGCTATCTCGGCGGGCTCATGGCCATAGACATAGCATCGAAGAAGGCTTCGGGAGCCGCGCTCGGCGTGGTGGGCATAGCTTCGTATCTCGGAGCCGCCATTCAGGATTTTGTCAGCGGCATGATGATAGGCTCCGGGCGCAGCGGCGGCGCAGACGAGACCATTTACGATTTTTCGGGCATCGCTATATTCTGGATTTCTGCCGCTGTCGTTTCAGTGTTGTGCGTGCTCACGGTGTGGAACGCCAAAGCAAAAGAGCAATGATACGCCGCTTTGTATTATCGGCAATTTCATTGCTTCTTTCAATCATGGCCCCTGCGCAGGCTCCGGCACGACTGGCAGTGCGCATGGACGACATGGGAGCCTTCCATTCGGTGAACCGCGCCATTATGGACGTATATGCCGACGGAATCTCGCAAAGCGTGGAGATAATGCCCGTAGGACAATGGTATCCCGAGGCGGTGAAGATGCTCGCCGAGGCTCCGGGCATCGACGCAGGCGTGCATCTTGCCATAACATCCGAGTGGGAAAACGCCAGATGGCGTCCTCTCACCCATTGTCCTTCGCTTGTCGACAGCATGGGCTATTTCCGGCCCATGATGAAACCTAACGCCGCCTATCCGGGGCTGTCGGTGAAAGAAGCCGGCTACGACATAGGCGAGGTGGAACGGGAGTTCCGCGCCCAAATCGAGAGGGCGCGGAAAGATGTGCCCTCCCTGTCGCATCTTTCCAACCACATGGGCAGCGCGGCAGCTTTTCCGGAAATCGACTCGCTCGTCCACGTCCTGGCCCGCGAATACAATTTGCCATTTATCGACGCTCCCGACAAGAAAAGCATGGGATTCTCGCGCGTGAATTACACAGCGCCCGACGGAAACAAAGGGCCACACGGCACCTTGGCGGAAAAAGAGGAATCGTTTATCAACATGCTGCGTTCACTCCGTTCCGGCCACAATTACATGTTCCTGGAACATCCCGCCTACGACGATTCCGAGATGTCGCCCATATTCCATATCGGCAACGAGAATGTGGGCGCCGACCGTCAAGGAGTGACCGACATGCTCAAAAGCCCACGCGTGCGCCAAGCCCTGCGCGACTGCAACGTGCAACTAATACGAATCTCGGAGCTTTTCTAATTCGCATTTTTTGCCTAACTTTGCACAGTTGCAGGAACACAAGCCTCCGGCTTGTGAAATAAATCACAAGCCGGAGGCTTGTGTTCCTACATATTTATATGACTATGGATTATTTGGAATTTGCAAAGGTGTGGAATGACGGACACCGTTTTGTCGAAATGAAAACGTCGGGGTCGACAGGCACTCCGAAGACGATAAGGATGTCGAAGGCCGACATGGCACGGTCGGCCCGCGCCACCAACGCGCATTTCGGCATAACGTCTTCCTCCGTGCTTGGCATCCCGCTTTCAATGGATTATGTCGCCGGCAAGATGATGGCGGTGAGGGCATGGGAGGCCGGTTGCCGCCTTGTCGTGATTGAACCGTCGAACCGATTCGTTCTGCCCGAGCGCGTCGACCTGCTCAGCATCGTGCCGTCGCAAATTGAGAATGTCCTCAACAGTTATACCCCGGCCGATATTGGCGCGTTGCTCATAGGCGGGGCGGCTCCCCGCGCCGACATGATTGCGCGGCTGCGCGACAGGGGGTTTAAGGGAGCCGTGACATATGGCATGACCGAGACGGCGAGCCATGTCGCTCTTGCCGACATCGCGGCAGAGGATGCGCCTTTCGAGGCGTTGCCGGGGATAGTTTTTTCCACCGACAGCCGTGGCTGCCTTGTGGTAGACGCGCCGGATTTCGACTATCGCAGCGTTACGACCAATGATATTGTGACGCTGATCGACAATCGTCGATTCCGTATGCACGGACGCATCGACAATGCAATAAACTCCGGCGGGATAAAGATTCACCCCGAGATGCTCGAACGCGCCATCCCCTCCGATTTCGCCTACCCCTTCTATTTCACAGGCGAAGCCGACGAGAAATGGGGCGAAAGGCTTGTGCTTGTAATCGAATGCCGGGCTGACGAGGCCGCGGAGACAGGCCGTGAGATAAACAGGCTTATCCCCGGCCATATGCTCAAACGCATCTATGCTGTGGATAGAATCCCCACTACATCCACCGGCAAACCACGACGGCTCCCGCCCTCGCAACTCAATGTAATTTCCTCAATAGTTTTATAACAGAAACGCCGCCCGAGTCGTCGAGCGGCGTTTATTGTTATTGAAGATATTGGTGTCAGAAGACGATTTTGACGGCTTTGGCGCCTTGGCGGCGGATTACAAGCTGACCGGGAGCGGGATTGGCGATGCGCTGTCCCTGGATGTTGAAGTAATGGACGGGGGCGTCGGTATCGACGGGCAATTCTATATCGTCGATGCCGGTGACGCTAAGATCCAGACCGTAGGTTTGGTTTATAAGATTGGCCTTGGCGGCAACATAGTCCTGCATCTTGGCTACATGCTCGGCATATGTGGCATACTGGGGCGTCGGGTTCTGGTGGATTACATCGGCAAGGACAGGCCAGCGTTGGAAATTGAGTTGCTGCGAAAGGTCGATTTTTTCCGACTGTTCCTGAATATATTCATTGACTGAATTAGCATCGAGGCCGTTGTATTTGTGGGCGAGCGACCACAATTCGGTAAGGCGGGCTTTGTTGGCCGGGTCTTCGAGGAGAATACGGATGAAACGCTGAACGGCGCCGTCGCCGTTGGGATATTGGCGTTCGGGCGAGTCCCACCATTGGTTGAGGGGCATGTCGCCGGCGTACATTCCTTTGTAGATATCGGTAAAATTGCCTTCGGAATCAAACGGATGATACATCATTTCGGTGAATTGCAGACGATTGTCGTTGTAGAAAGCAAGGTCAAGGTCCCACATCGGGCCTACATGCCACATATCGCTGCCCGTGTCCTTATACATATATATGCTCCAGAATGCGTCGGGATTTCCCACATATTCCTCGGCGATGAGATAGCGGAGGAAGGAATCGACGTCGAGACGGTCGCGGTAATCCGTTTCGATGCCCAGGCCGAAATCGTAGACCGATTTCATCATCTGCTCGAAACTTGATTTAAGGTTGGAGAATACCACGTCGTCGGCTACATTTACGGTGAGGGGGTCGGGCGATTTTATCGTGAGGGGGAAATCGTATTTCTTGCCGGCTGCGTCTTCGGCAGTTGCCACCATCCATTCTCCGGCGGGTTCCTGATAGGCGTATGCGTCGACTTCGACAAGGAAACCGCCGTCGGCGGGCGCGGCGCTGTCCTCGCGGTCGATTTCTGTAATGTCGACACGGCCGGGACGCACGTCGATTTGGTCAGACAGCTGGTAAGTGCCCATATACTGGCCGTTGAATATAAGGTCGACCATCGAAGCCTGAGGCACAAACCCCATGCCGAGGCGGCGTCCCATCTCGAAACCTATGTTGTTGCGGAGCAAAGTTTTGTCGCTCTGATTGTTGATCATAGTCCACTTTTTACCCTTTGCCGTGGAGCCGAGTACTTTTGTGGATTTGTTGAACTTCATGCGGAACGGCTTTTTGTGGAACAGATTCCACGACGAGTTGCCGCGTCCGCGTATTTGGGTTTTAGCGTCATCGACATTTACCTCGCCGTTCTCGTCGATAATGATTACACGCGAGCCTTCGAGAGTGTTCCGTTCGCTCTTGTTGGGCTGCGACTCGTCGAAGAACGTGTCACCGACAGTGTTGACAATCACAAGCGGAAGCGAAGTGGGGCGATAGTAGACCGTCTCGTTTGTCGCACGAGCCAAAGACTCGTCGGATGCCGCCTCAAAGCGGATGCCGGCAATGCGGCAAGTAGTGACATTGCAATCGTATTTGGAGCCGGGGCCGGCATAGCGCACATATTTGAACGCCTGATTGCAGGAAACGGCGACGCTCTGCCACCGGCCGGGGGTGAAGTCATGGTCGAGCTCGTTGAGCATATACAGGGGCACGGCATCTATAAACGAAGGGTCGTTCGCGCCCTGGAACACGCCGAGATTATATTCGCTCTTGGCCACGCCCTCGGGCACGACATAAGAAATGCTCGTTATCACTTTCGGAGTGTCGAACGATGCTCCTACCCATTGGAGGCCGGCAAGGCCGAAGAAATCTGTCACCGTAGAGTTGTCGCCGTCGAAGGCACGTGCCACATAAGGCTTCAAACCGCGGTTCGACTCCATATTTGCCCAAATAAGAGATGCGCCTTCCACGCCGAAATCGAGAGAAGAAGGCTCCTGAATGTCGGGCAAGTCATGGCTACTGTCGGCATAAACGGAGAAGTCGAAAATCTTGACGCCGTATTGGGTGGAGGCTTTTGTGCTTACAAACTTAATTTTGCGCACATCCTTCGCCGACGCGAGTATGTTTTCAGTGTATTTTTTGCTGCTGTGGCCGGTTTCCGTAAACAGCACATTTTCCGCTCCATCGTTGTCGATGGCGATAACCTGATAATCGGCGGCAGATGCTGCTTCAAAGCTGATTGAAATGGCGGTGATGTCGTAAAGGGCGGCAAAGTCCACGATAAATCCGACGGTGTATGTACGCGATGCTTCATCGATTCCGGTATCGCCGTGCATAGCCCACAAGCTGCCCATATTGTCGTCGAAAGCGCCGACCATCGAGCCGGTATCGGTTGGGTCGTTGAGCGGAGTGACCATTCTTTGCCAGTTGGAGTAAATATTTATTTTCTCGCCGGAATAAGCCTTGATTTTAATCGGATTGGACTCGATGGCACCGGATTTTGCCACAATCTCTACCTCCCCGCCCTTGGCAGGAGTAAAGATGCCGTCGGCCACCGTCCCGGCCTCGGCTGGAATCACTTCATAGGCCACATCGCCGGCGCTGATGTCGGCTCCAATCTGGTCTTTTCCCTGCGCCGTGAGGGCGACAGACTCGCCCACTTTGGCCCAAGTCTTGTCGGCTGAAAGCAAAATCGACGAAAGAACCGTATTCTCCATTTTAAATACCCGGAATTCCCAGAACGATACGCCGTATTGCGTGCCTCGTGCAATGTTGGTGAATTTAATATATCGGGCGTTTTGGTCGCCTACATTATAGGCAGCGTCGACGGGGAACCCGGCAAGAGTTTTGTCGGTCTCGGCATATACAGTGGTATAGACGACGCCATCGTTGGACACGGCGAGAGTGAACGATTTTGAGTAAGCGCCTTCCCAACAGATTTGAATGGTGTTGAAAGCCTTGGCGCTGCCCATGTCGAGAATCCACTCCACGGCATCGATGCCATGGACCGATTCAAAACGAGTGCCGACATTGCCGTCGATAGCCGCGTTAGCCGAATTGCCGCCACTTGTAGCCGTGGCAGTGCCTCCGAGCGCGAGGTTCTCCTGTGCCATTGCCGCCGGCACGGCCGACACAACGACAAGGAGCGAAAGTAAAAAGGATTTGAAAGACATAAATAAAATAATTGAGATGCCTCAGACTCACAGGTCCGAGGAACATAAGATTTTTCAACAAAAGCGGGCTCGCGGTATCAAGATTCAAGCCATCGGGGAGAGAAAGCAGAAGAAGCATTCCGGAAAATCCGGCATTAATAGTTCGTACTCGCAAAGGTAGGCAAATAAGTAGAATGGAGTCAAAAAATAACCATGTTTTACAACATAGTTATTTAATACATGCGCCACAATACGCTTATTATCAAAATGTTATCTTTCACGAAAGGTTAAGCCGATACATTTATTAGTATTTTTATTTGCCAAATTCGTAAAAGGATTGTAACTTTGCGGTGTCAAACACGCGACTCGGAAGCCGGTGAGAATCCGGCACAGTTCCCGCTGCTGTAATTTCCACAAAAAGTGACGGACATACAGAGCCATTGGCCCCACAGGCCGAGAAGGCGTCCGCCACGGAATAAGTCAGAAGACCCGCTGTTTTGATTCATTGTAAGCCCGACGGGAAAATTGGGCAGCGATGCACCTCGTTCTATTCACAATGTACGATGCACGATGCACAATCTACCTGCGGGAACGCAGATTGATTGCACACCGCGCATTATTGCATCGCATATATAAATTTTAGAACATAAACCATCGTTTTAATGAACCGATTTCTACTCTCAATCATGCTCTTGGCCGCAGCCGGCATAAGCCGCGGCGAAACGGTGCAGAAATTGGTGCTTCACGCCCTCGACGGCACGGAGATTGAATATCTCCTCGACAATGAGCCCGTTGTGACTTTCGAGGCCGGAAACGCCAAGATCACCGACAAGGCAGCTTCGGAATCTTTTCCCCTCGACGACATCGACTACTGGGATTTCCGCACCGAAGTGACAAATGCTGTCGAAACCGTGGAAAAGGCCACGGCCCGTATCTCCATCGACGGCCGCACCGCAACAGTGACAAACCCCAATGCAGCGACAGTGACGGTATATGCCGTCAACGGCACCGTCGTTGGCTCGCAACGTGCCGAAACTTGCACGTTTGAGCTTGCTCCCGGCCTCTATATCGTGGCCATCGGACAATCCGCACACAAAATTCTAATCCGCTAATTCCAAACTGCAATATTTGCAATGAAAAAATATATACTCGCCATATGCGCGCTTTCTGCAATTGCCGCAGGAGCAAAGACATACAATTACATAACCATCGACCTGGGCGACCGCGTGGTGTCCTATCCCGTAAACCGCGTAGGCAAAATCTCGTTCACCGAAGACGACCTTTCGGCCGAAGCCGACTATACTCTCCGTTACCTCACATTTGAGGATGCCGACTGCAAAAACACCAACTATCTTGGCAACGACGACTGGACGTCGCTCGTGGACTCGCCCCAATACGGCGGTCCGCAACTCTACGGCCCGGACGGATACGAGAATTCGCCCTATTTCTGGTATGACGAGAACAATACCGAGCTCTTTGCCGCCGTCGACCCTGCCGGCGAAGGAAACGTGTATTGGAGCGGTGGCGAAGCCGTGTCCAACTACGTAAACTCCAACTACGCCACCGAAACTATCGACTATACCCAGCAACTTGCCTCGCCCCATGGCGGCCACAACGGTTCGGCCAATTTCTGCGTACATAACGGATATTTCGACGGCGTGTCGTATGGCGTACCGTCGGGCGGCATCGAGTTTGCCGACGGAGTAGCGCGCACCATCGACCATATGTATGTGTCGCTCAGCGCATACCAGCTTTCCTCCGGCATCTTAGGCACGGCATTCTCCCCGGCAGCATCGGCCACCGACTGGGTGAAATTTATCGCCATAGGCACCGATGCCGACGGCAACACCAAGCAAGTTGAAATCACCATGTGCGAAAACGGCAAATTCATTACCGACTGGGTGCGTTGGGACCTTGCCGAGCTTGGCGACATCGTGCGCCTCGACTTCAACATTACATCGTCGATGACAGGAACATACGGCATGACATTCCCCGGCTATATTCTCTACGACGACATTGCCGTACGCTTTCCCAAAGAATAAGAGTGTGTCTCATAACAAATGTTAAAATGAGGGTCCGGTCTTTCGGTGCGGATTTTTCAGTGCAGTTTCAGGAGTGTACTGGATGTACACGACTGAAACAAAGTGGAAAAGACGCCCGAAAGACCGGCTGAAAGGTAACTTCACTGCATTTTAGGCACATTGAATGGAAAAGTGTAAATGATATTTTCAACTTATTTAAAAACTTAAAATATGTCAATTAACAAATCTTTATTCTGGCGGCTTCTCTTTGGCGCTTTTTGTGTAACTCTTCGGTCATGTGGCTACTGCCACACTCCCTCATCGTTACGCAAAAATCCCTCAAAGATAAGCCGCCCTCGTTTTAACATTTGTTATGAGACACACTCTAAATGAAAATCAGACACTGCATACCTCTTATCGCCCTTGCGTTTGCCGCATGCAACAAGGATGAGGTGATTATCGACAACGGAGCCGGACCCGGACCCGACACCCCCGATGCGAAAGGTTCTCCTTGGCAGACATCCGTGTTTGAATACACGCCTGCGCCGGGCCAGTTTATCAACGAGACTAAGACGGGTGGTTTCTCCGGCAACGAGTTCACCCCGGCCGAGGCTGCCGCTTACGCCCTCGACCGATTGAAAAACCGGCGCTTCGTATCGCTCGGAGCCTTCGGAGGATATATTGTGGTGGGATTCGACCACAGCATACGCAACACCGACGCCGAATGGGACTTCATCATTGAAGGAAATGCCTTCGACAACAACCGTGATTCATCCAACGAACCCGGCGTGGTATGGGTGATGCAGGATACCAACGGCAACGGCCTACCCGACGACACGTGGTATCAACTTGCCGGATCGGAAACCGGCCCGGCCACCACTCTTGAAAACTATTCCGTGACCTATACGCGCCCAGAGGACGGACACGATGTGGAATGGATTGGCTCCGACGGCGAGACGGGAGCAGTGAAATATCTGAAATCACAGCACAACCAGCCGTCGTATTACCCGGCATGGATCGAAGCCGACACCTATACCCTCACAGGTACACGCCTGCCGGCTCGGAACTATCGCAACGAGGCAGGCAACTGGGCGAACCCGCCTTTTGCTTGGGGATATGCCGATAATATCGGCTCCGACGCCTACGTATCGGCCATAACCGAGCAACTCTTCGGACAGTTCACCGGCTTCGAAATCGACAACGCCATAGATGCCGACGGCAAGCCCGTGACACTCAAAGCCATCGACTTCATAAAAGTGCAAAGTGCGGTCATGGCTCAATCCGGCTGGATCGGGGAAAATTCGTGTGAAGTATTATCCTTTATAGATTTTGCCTTGATCGACAACATTTAATTCAAATTTTCTGCCCTTTCCCCGATGCCGCCCCCAACGGTGGCACCGGGGATTTTTCAATAAGTAGATGTTAAAAATTAACAGACAATATATTCGAGATGATTTTTGAGGCGATTTCTTCCGAGGAGGAAGGAGCGTAGCGAGCTACGTGACTGACGATGAGAAAGAAAGCGGCCAAAAAGCATCCGAAGATATGGCTGTTGAAATGAAACAACATCTGCTTGTAAATATGAATTAATTTTTAACATCTACTTAATTGCGTAATTATGCGTATATTTGCACATAATGTCTCCGTAGGAGACAAAGATTGTAACGCGGGGCGATAGCCCCGGGTATTTTTTGCAGATGCAGGCCGACCGGTTTACCGGTCGAACATATTATTTAACCGAGTTCGACCGGTAAACCGGTCGCTTCCAAAACGTCAATTCGAATCCCGGGGCTGTCGCCCCGCGCTACACTATTCGTCTCCTACGGAGACACACATATCCCCGATATATGGCAAATACTTATACTCAGATATACATTCATTTAATCTTTGCGATTAAAAGCCGTGGAGCCGCTATACATCCTTCATGGGCCAATCGCCTTTATTCATATATCGGTACTGTAATTACGAACAAAGGGTGCACACCTATTCAAATTGGGGGGATGCCCGATCATATTCATATACTAATGGGGCTAAACCCATCATGCGCGGTATCCGACTTGGTAAAAGACATTAAACTGTCTTCATCTGCGTGGATTAAAGATAACCATCTCATACCATGTCGGTTTTATTGGCAGGAAGGCTACGGCTGTTTCAGTGTTTCAGCATCTGTGGTTCAGGCAACAAAAGCATATATAGCCAATCAGCCCCAACACCATTTGAAAAAAGGGTTGCTTGATGAATATATGGAATTTCTTACCCGATACGATATTGATTTTGATTCGAAATATATTTTTACAGAACCACAGTAGAATTAAACCATAATGTTACACAGGACTTTGGCATTTTTATTCATGGTCTCGGCTTTGGCATCGTGCATGAAATGGGATTATGTCGACCCGGAGGAAATCCAAACCGACGGACACGGCCTGTTTATAATAAACGAGGGCAATTTCCAATACGGCAATGCCTCGCTGTGCTACTACGACCCGGCCACGAAGGAGGTGCAAACCGAGATTTTCCTCCGTGCCAACGGCTTCAAGCTCGGCGACGTGGCCCAGTCGATGACCGTGCGCGACGGACGCGGATGGATTGTGGTGAACAACAGCCATGTAATTTTCGCAATAGATGCCGACAACTGCCGCGAAACCGGCCGCATCGAGGGGTTCACGTCGCCACGCTATATCCATTTCGTGTCCGACGACAAGGCTTATGTGTCGCAGATATGGGACAACCGTATTGCCATTGTCGACCCTCGCCGATATGAAATAACGGGGTATATCGAAGTACCCGACATGGCCATGGCTTCCGGATCGACCGAGCAAATGGTGCAGATAGGGCAATATGTATATTGCAACTGTTTCAGCTACCAAAACCGCATTATCAAAATCGATACCGCCACCGACCGTGTCGTGGCATCGCTCACAGTAGGCATCCAGCCTCAGTCGCTCGTGGCCGACGCCTACGGCAAGTTATGGACGATATGCAACGGCGGATTCGAGGATTCGCCCTATGGCTATGAGACACCTGCTCTTTACCGTATCGACCCGCAGACATTTTCAGTAGAGGCGAAATTTGAATTTGCCCTGGGCGACAACCCTTCGGAACTTTGTACAAACGGCGACGGCACACGTTTGTTCTGGCTCAATGACGACCTTTGGCAGATGGCCGCCTCGGCTCCTCGCCTACCCTTCACTCCTCTTATCGAGTCGCGCGGAACGATTTACTACGGCCTTACCGTCGACCCTGCCTGCGGCGACATTTACATTGCCGACGCCATCGACTATCAGCAGCCCGGCAAAATCTACCGCTACGACAGCCACGCACGCCTCCTCGACGAATTCTACGCCGGAATCACCCCCGGAGCCTTCGCCTTTAAATAAATGCACGATGCACGAATTCATGAAAACATATGATATATGTAGGGACGCACGGCTCGTGCGTCCGCAAATAACACAAAGAGTTTCACAGGACGCACGAGCCGTGCGTCCCTACACTCTAAAATTATGCCTTATATTTTTGTGCATCGTGCATTGTGCATCGTGCATTGCGCAACGGTCGTTGCGCGAGGTGACGGTAATCGGGCGCAGGCCGATGAGGGAGATTGGCGTGCAGAAGACACGGTTCGACTCGCTTGCGCTGAAAGAGAATGTGGCTCTGTCGATGGCCGACGTGCTTACATATAATTCGGGAATTTTTGTGAAGAGCTACGGACGAGCCACGCTCTCCACCGTGGCATTCCGCGGCACAAGCCCCAGCCACACGCAGGTGACATGGAACGGGCTTAATATCAACAGCCCGATGCTTGGCATGACTGATTTTTCGACTATCCCAAGTTATTTTGTGGATAATGCCTCGCTGCTTCACGGCTCATCGTCGGTGGGAGAGACCGGCGGAGGCCTCGGCGGACTTGTGCGCCTTGGCACAGCAGCCGACGCGCCCGACGGGTTTCACGGCCAATATGTGCAAGGGATAGGGTCTTTCTCCACTTTTGACGAATATCTCCGGCTCACGTTCCACAACGAGAGATGGACGTCGTCGACGCGTGTGGTCTATTCTTCGTCGCCAAACGACTATAAATATACCAACCACGACAAAAAAGTGAATATCTACGACGACAACCATAATATCGTCGGGCAATATCACCCGACGGAGCGCAATGTGTCGGGGGCGTTCAAGGGTTTTCACGCTTTGCAGGAGGTGTACTACGACGACCAAAACGGCAACCGCCTCGGACTTAACGCCTGGTATATCAATTCCAACCGCGAGCTGCCGATACTCACCACCGACTATGCCGACACCGACTTCGACAACCGCCAGCGCGAGCAGACCCTCCGCACGGTATTGTCGTGGGGGCACAACCGGGGCCGGGGCTGGAATACCGACATACGCGGCGGATATGTCTACACCGCGTTGGCCTACGACTACAAGCGGGCTGTGGGCGGCGAAGGCCCAATGGCTGTGATGACGCGCTCGCGCTCGTATGTCAACACGTTTTTTGGCAGGGCCGAGGGAAATATTTATACCCGCGACCGCCGCTGGCTTTTCACCGCCAACATATCGGCCCACCAAAATCTGGTGCGGGCCCATGATAAAAATATAGTGACGACCGACGGAAACGATGCTATCGTAGGCTACGACAAAGGGCGCATCGACTTATCCGGCGCCGTGTCGGCCAAGTGGCAGCCAAACTCGCGTCTTGGCATGTCGGTGGTGCTTCGCCGGGAAATGTCGGGCACGAAATGGGCGCCGATTATTCCAGCGTTTTTCATCGACGGGGTGATTTCGCGCAAGGGCAATGTAATGGCCCGGGCTTCGGTAAGCCGAAACTACCGTTTTCCATCGCTCAACGACATGTATTTTATGCCCGGAGGTAATCCAGACCTGAAAAGCGAAAGCGGTTTCTCCTACGACGCCGGCATCAGTTTCGACATCGGCCGGTCGCATGTATATGCCTTGTCGGGGTCGGTGACATGGTTTGATTCGTATATCGACGACTGGATTCTGTGGCTTCCCACCACAAAAGGGTTTTTCTCGCCTCGAAATGTAAAGGAAGTGCATGCCTACGGCATCGAGACTAAGGCAGAGCTGTCGGTGCAACTGCGCAGCGACTTGCTTCTCGACCTCAACGGCTCGCTGTCGTGGACACCGTCGGTAAACCGTGGCGAGCCCATGACCGAGGCCGACAAGTCTGTCGGCAAACAGCTGCCATACGTGCCTCGCACATCGGCTTCGCTGACAGGCCGGCTTACATGGCGCACATGGAGTTTTCTTTACAAATGGGCGCACTATTCCCGCCGATTCACCATGAGCAGCAACGAGTCTACATTGACAGGACACCTGCCCCCCTACTACATGAGCAACATCGTGTTGGGTAAAAAAATAGCCCTGCGAAACGTAGGGCTCGACTTCAAACTTGCTGTCAATAATTTGTTCAACGAGGACTATCTCTCTGTGCTGTCGCGCCCTATGCCGGGCATCAATTTCGAGCTGTTTATCGGCATCTCGATTTGAATACAAGCGGGGAGTTACGACATCTGCACTTCGGTTATATCGACAAGTTTGGTCACGATAGCATAGATTGTGAGACCGGCCGGAGAATGTATTTCGAGCTTGGAAGCGATATTGCGCCGATGTGTCATCACGGTATTTACCGACACATGAAGCACTTCGGCTATTTCCTTGTTCGACAGGCCCTTGGCAATGCCAACCACAATCTCGCGCTCGCGCATAGTAAGCTCGGGATAGTCGTCGGCGGTGTCGGTGACAAGATATTTGCGGAGTGTCGACTCGATAGCCTTCCGGCTGTCGAGAAGCGATATCGCCGCATCGGCCTTTTTTTGCAAAGCATCCGGCACAGGCAGCATGCCTGCTGAAATAAACTTTGCCGACTTGCCATTTGCATCAATTATTTCCTCCCATGAGGAAGGCGGGCAATATGTCGTGTCGAAAATCACGACGGCGCGGCATCGTCCGGCAAGCCATGAATTGACTTCCGTCAAGTCAAGCTCGTTGAAATCGACATCAACGTCTGACATGTCGGAAATAATCGATTTCAGTCCCTCTACAATCAATGGCGACGGGGATATAACGGCTAACGACGTGGTTTTCATAGCTTTTTGTTTTCTATCGCCGTAACCATAGGCACGAGGATATGATTTTCGATACTGGAATGTTTCTCAAGATCCTCCTCCACATTGTAAAGGTCGACAAGCACGTCGTACATCAAATCAGGGCGGTCGGTGACATAGAACCGCATGATTATGTTTTTAAGCTCGTTGAGGCTCGTTTCTATCTCGTCGTCGTGGCTTCGGCGGAAAGTATCGATGGAATAATCCTCGGAGGGGTCGAGTTCGCCGGCATCAAGACGGCGGACATATGGGAATACGGTGCGTTCCTCGTTGGCAAAATGCGTCTTTACCTTCTCGATAAAGTTGTCGAAGAAACTAAGAATAGCCGGGTTTATCCACGGGTTGCTGTCGTCGAAGGCTTCAAGCAGATTTTTGCGGATATGCGGAAATTTGAAATTGAGGAAATATTCATGGCTGTTGTGCAGGAAGTCGACAACCTGCGTGGCCGTGACACGGTCGAATGTCGCGGAATCAATCTTGCCCGTAAGCAGAAAATTCACCACCAGGAGGAAAACTTCCTCGTTAATCTCCATGCGTGTGCACACCTCGCTGATAGTCTGGTGGCCGAAACCGAGCGGAATACCGAAGCGGCTCAGAATCGGAATGATATTGTAATCGCGGTTAATGAGGTCGGCCATACGGTCCGAGCCGGAAAATCTGCGGTTAAGTTTCATACTTATATTCCTTTTTCTTTATTCCTCGTCTTTCTTTATTCCTCGTCGTCGAAATCGTCGAAATCGAAATCCCATCCGTCGGTGTCGTATATGTCGGATGTGAAACGCTCCAGCTCGCGTCCCTCGCGCTTGGTGGGGCGGCCGAGACCCTTGCGGCGGTCGATAAATCCGGAAATCTTCACCACCTCCAATAAGTCATATTGCTCCTTGGGAGTGATATTTTCCATATATTCCGGCACAAGTTTCGCGCCAAGACGGTTTTCAGTGACGGCAAGCACACGAAACGAATACGTAACCGGCGGCTTACGCACCCTTACGATGTCGCCGGCCTTGATGGTCCGCGACGGTTTCACCGGAGAGTCGCTGTCGCCTAAAAGCACGCGCCCTTTCTTGCACGCTTCGGTTGCCACGGTGCGCGTCTTGAACACACGCATCGCCCACAGCCATTTGTCAATCCTTACTTCTGATGCCACGTAAAAATCAATAGTATTATTTGTTGTTGAATTTGCACATAGCGTCCTGGATGCCGGCAAGGACACAGTCGCGTATAGCTTCCACGGCCACGTCGACGCGCGTGGGCAGCTGCTGGCGCTGGTCAAGAGAGAAATGCCCCAGCACATAGTCGACCTGGCATCCGCGCGGAAAGTCGTTGCCCACGCCGAAGCGCAGACGCGGATAAGCCTGCGTGCCAAGCATCTGGGCAATATTTTTCAAGCCATTGTGGCCGGCGTCAGAGCCGGAAGGTTTTATGCGTATGGCCCCGAAAGGCAGCGCGATGTCGTCGACAAGCACAAGAATATTGTTAATGTCTATTTTTTCCTGCTCTTTCCAGTAGCGCACGGCATTGCCGCTGAGATTCATGTAGGTCGACGGCTTGAGCAAGACCACCTGCTGGTTCTTCACTCTCCCCCGCCCCACGTCGCCGTAGCGTTCGGTGGAAAAAGCGATATTGGATGCCTCGGCAAAGGCATCCAATATCGTAAAGCCTATGTTGTGGCGCGTACCGCGATATTCATCGCCGATATTACCGAGCCCAACAATAAGATGTTTCATTCAGATTACTTTTCAGCAGCGGCAGCGGCACCACGAGCGGCACGGGTGAGCTGTACGGCGCATACTACGGCATTCTTGGCGTTCATCAGTTCGAGGCCTTCGAAGTGGAGGTCGCCAACCTGAAGAGTTTTGCCGAGAGCGAGATTGTCGACATTGACAACCACACGTTCGGGGATTTCGGTGTAGACAGCCTTCACTTTGAGCTTCTTCATCGAAAGAGTGAGCTTACCACCGGCTTTCACACCTTCGGCGTGACCTTCGAGCTTAACGGGAACCTCAACCACTACGGGCTTGGTGTCGTTCACTTCGAGGAAGTCGATGTGCATCACGGTGTCCTTAACGGGATCGAACTGGATGTCTTTGAGGACAGCCATTTTCTTGCCGCCGTTGAATTCGAGTTCAACTGCGAAGATGTCGGGAGTGTAGATGAGTTTGCGGACAGCTTCCTGCGACACAACGAGGTCGGTAGTGATAAGGCCTTTGTTGTTGCCGATTTCAACAAGTTTCTCACCTGCGGCGAGAGTGCCGTTGAAAGGAAGTTCTACGATGCTTCCACCATTGAGGACAACGGGGATGAGACCCTGAGCGCGGAGAGCCTTAGTGGCTTTTTTGCCAAGGTTTTCACGAGCCTCGGCTTTAAGAGCAAATAATTGCATTGAAATAATAATTAAATGTGTTACTCAAAATTATGTGAATAATTTCCCATCACACGGGGGCGCTGAAATTCAGCGGTGCAAAGATACGAAAAAACTTCAAAACAGCCAAACGAAACCCGAAATTTATCAAATAATTGCAATTTTGCAGAAAAAAAACGTCAAAAATTTTGCAGATTCCAAAATAACGCTTACCTTTGCACTCGCAAACGGCAGCAAGCCATTTGCCACAAGCCCCAAGGAGAGATGCTCGAGTGGCTGAAGAGGCACGCCTGGAAAGCGTGTATAGGTCAAAAGCCTATCCCGGGTTCGAATCCCGGTCTCTCCGCAGACAACACGCTGATTATCAATAGTTTACAACAGTTGATTTCAGCGTGTCTTTCTTTGTATTTACGATTTCAGCGTATTGTCTATCCGACAAAATAGCAGCGAAAAACTCCAATAAATACCCTAAAAACATCTGATTTTTCCAAAATGTTTCACCTATGTTTCACCTATGTTTCGGCAGATTCCGGCAAATCAGGTGAAACACCGGGCAATCCCGAAAGGCAGCGGGAAGAGGGCGTATCAATATTGCAAGCAGTAGGGACGTACGGCTCGTGCGTACGACAATCCATGGTACAAGTCGTAATTGCGGTGCATTAATGATTAAAACAGGTCGACCGCAAGGCGGTCGAATACGGTAGGCACGGGCGAAAGCCCGTGTTTCTAACGCATCACGAAGGTTCGACTGCGGCCGCAGTCGAATAACAACATCTCAACATAACATGGGCTTTCGCCCATGCCTACCATATTAAGCGGCTCCGCCGCTTCTGCTGAAAAGACATGCACCGTAAATTCGGCTTGACCCCTTGTTTTTTATTTTTGCGACAGACAGGATTTTAATTTTTTTCGGGTTTAATTGGGGGTTTTGGCTTTTTTTGCTAAATTTGCGCATCATTTTCAATATTTCCAATTATTTGTTAAGAGACAAATGAAAGAAGTAACATATCATGGTCTTGCGTTCGAGCCGTATATCACACGCGCCGAAATCGACGCCCGCGTGGCTGAATTGGGCAAAACCATAACAGAGGAGTGCGCCGGAAAACGGCCACTGTTTATATGCGTGCTCAACGGGGCGTTTCCTTTTGCGAGCGATCTTTTCCGGGCTGTCGACCTTCCGGATGCTGAGATTACGTTTATCCGCCTGAAAAGTTACAGCGGCACCGAGTCGACGGGCACCGTGAAGGAGATGATCGGGCTGTCGGAAAATATCGAAGGCCGCACGGTGATTGTGGTTGAGGATATCGTAGACACCGGCCACACTATTTTCAAGGTTCTCAACGACCTGAAAGAGAAAAAGCCGGCCGACATAAAGGTGGCCACGCTGCTTTTCAAGCCTGAGGCCCTTGTGCGTCCTGTCAAGCCCGACTATGTAGGTTTCGAGATTCCGAAGAAGTTTATCATCGGTTTCGGCCTCGACATTGACGGACAGGCCCGCAATCTCAACGATATCTATTCCTTGAAGGACGAGAAAGCGTAGCAACGGCTAATGACGGATAGACGTCATTTTATGACGGACGCACGGCGCGTGCGTCCCTGCATTTTTATGAAATAACGGTAAAACAGAATTGTTCTCTCCTCGGTACAAAATTTAAAAACATATATAGAAATGTTGAATGTTGTGATTTTCGGTGGCCCCGGCTCCGGCAAGGGCACACAAAGCGAAAGAATAGCCGAACGCTACGGCTTGTTCCATATCTCTACCGGCGAAGTGCTCCGCGACCATATCGCTCGCAAGACCGACCTGGGCAAACTGGCCAACAGTTACATATCGCAGGGTATGCTCATACCCGACAAACTGATGATAAAGGTGCTTCAGCATGTGCTCGACACCCATCCGGGCGAGACATCGCGCGGGGTGATTTTCGACGGTTTCCCGCGCACGATAGCGCAGGCCGAGGAGCTCGACCGCATGCTTGCCGACCGCGGCACAAAAATCAGTTCGGTAATCGGACTTGAAGTGCCCGACGAGATGCTCACCGAGCGCATGATACTCCGCGGCCAACAGACGGGCCGCGCCGACGACAACGAACGTACTATCAAGCAGCGCATCGCCGTATACCACAAACAGACGGCTCCGCTTAAAGACCACTACACGGCATCGGGCCGATACACCAAAATCAACGGCGAAGGGACTGTCGACGATATTTTCACGACTATCTGTTCGTATCTCGACCTGATTTGACAATCGGTCGACCGCAGCAGGCATAGCCCGCAGGCTAAAAAGAAACAGTTTTAAATACAGCAATGGCATCACTTACAAAAATATACCAGAACTCGTTCCGCACCAACTTTATGTTGCCTGCCGTAACGGATTACGGCTCGGACACGACATTGACTTACGGCGAGTTCGCCAAAAAAATCGCAAGGATACATCTGCTGTATGAATCCTGCGGCGTGAAAAAGGGCGACAAAATAGCCCTTATGGGCAAGAATACGCCCGACTGGGTGGCCGTGTTCATGGCCACAATCACTTATGGCGCCGTGATAGTGCCGGTGCTTCAGGATTTCAATCCGCGCGACGCCCAGCACATTATCAACCACTCCGATGCCGTGCTTCTCTTTATAAGCGAGCATATCTACGAGCATATGGATTTCAACGAGTTGCCGAACGTGAAAGCGGCTGTGTCGCTCGACCGCCGCGTGGTGCTCGACGAAATCAGCGACGGCAAGCGCAAGGGCATTTTCAGTTCGTCGCTCCGCGGGCTCACCCGCCGCATCAACAATAAATATCCCACCGGCTTTGCCGGCAACGACATTGTCTATGCCGACATGGACCTCGACGACGTGGCCGTGATAAACTACACGTCGGGCACTACCGGATTTTCCAAGGGCGTGATGCTCACATACGGCAATCTGCTTGGCAACGTGATGTTCGGCATAGAGTCGGGGCTCCATTATCAAGGTTCGCGCGCGTTGTCGTTCCTGCCGCTGGCCCATGCCTACGGGTGCGCCTTCGACATGCTCGTGCCTCTGGCCGTGGGCAGCCATGTGACGCTGCTTGGCAAGATACCGTCGCCGCAGATATTGATGCGCGCGTTTGCCCGGGTGAAACCGTCGCTTATCATTTGTGTTCCGCTTATCCTTGAAAAAATCTACCGCAAGCTCATTGTGCCCATGATTACAACGCGCGCCATGCGCTGGGTACTTGCCGTGCCGGGACTCGACCGCGCCATATATATGCGCATAAAGGCGAGACTTGTAGAGGCATTTGGCGGAGAGTTCGAGGAAGTAATCGTGGGAGGCGCCCCGCTCAATCCCGAGGTGGAAGATTTTCTTCACAAAATCAAATTTCCGTTTACCGTGGGCTACGGCATGACCGAATGCGGCCCGCTGATAAGCTACACTCCCTGGCAGGAATTCATCCCCGGCTCGTCGGGCGCCACGCTTCCCGGCATTATGCAGGCACGGACCGTTCGGCCCGAAGACGCTCCCGAAGATGCGCCGGGCGAGATACTTGTAAAAGGCCAAAACGTGATGAAGGGCTACTACAAGAACCCGGAGGCCACGGCCGACGTGCTCGACGCCGAAGGATGGCTCCGCACCGGCGACATGGGCTTCATAGGCGGCCCCGGCGACACGACGATATTCATACGCGGCCGATACAAGACTATGTTGCTCAGCGCCAACGGCCAGAACATCTACCCCGAGGAAATCGAGGCCAAGCTCAACAACATGCCTTATGTGGGCGAAAGCCTTGTGGTGGAGCGCAACGGGCGTCTCACGGCTCTTGTATATCCCGACATGGAGGCTCTCGACCGCGACAAGCTCACCGTTGACAGCCTCGAGCCCATCATGGCGCAAACCCGCGTCGAACTCAACCGCCTGCTTGCTCCATATGAGCAAATTGAGAAGATACAACTCATCCCGGAAGAATTTGAGAAAACTCCCAAACGCTCCATCAAGCGTTTCCTATATTCATAAACCACCACAAACATTGCATTCCGCCCCCCCTATGGCCGGCAATGATAATAACAGTATATTGACATGGCATTAAAATGCGGCATAGTAGGACTGCCCAACGTAGGCAAATCCACTCTTTTCAACTGTCTGTCGAACGCCAAGGCGCAGTCGGCAAACTTTCCTTTTTGCACAATCGAGCCCAATGTGGGCGTAATCACCGTACCCGACGAGCGTCTTAACAAACTCGTGGAGATGTGCCATCCCCGTTCCACAGTGCCTGCCACGGTGGAAATCGTCGATATCGCCGGCCTTGTAAAAGGCGCGTCGAAAGGAGAAGGCCTCGGCAACAAATTTCTTGCCAACATCCGCGAGACCGACGCCATATTGCATGTGCTCCGCTGCTTCGACGACGACAATATAACTCACGTCGACGGCACGGTCGACCCCGTGCGCGACAAGGAGATAATCGACTACGAATTGCAAATCAAGGACTTGGAGACCATCGAGTCGCGTCTTGCCAAGACATTGAAAGCCGCGGCCACAGGCGACAAGACCGCAAAACTCCAAGCCGACGTGCTCCAACGCTATAAAGACGCGCTCGACCAGGGCCGCCCCGCCCGCTCCGTCGAGTTCGAGACTGCCGACGAGCAGCGTTTTGCCCGCGACCTGTTCCTGCTCACCAGCAAGCCCGTGCTCTATGTCTGCAATGTCGACGACGCATCTGCCGCCACAGGCAATGCCTACGTCGAGGCCGTGCGCAAGGCAATAGCCGACGAGGGCGCATCGCTCATGGTTGTGGCCGCGCAGACCGAAAGCGAAATCGCAGAACTCGACACTTGGGAAGAACGTCAGGAATTCCTCAACGAGATAGGCCTTGAAGAATCGGGCGTGTCGCGCCTCATCCGCGCCGCCTACGCCCTGCTCGACTTGCAGACCTACTTCACCGCCGGCGAGGACGAAGTGCGCGCCTGGACATTCCGCCGCGGCTCGAAAGCTCCCCAGTGCGCCGGAATTATCCACACCGACTTTGAAAAAGGCTTCATCCGTGCCGAAGTAATAAAATACGACGACTATGTAAGCCTCGGTGGCGAAACCGCCGTGAAGGAAGCCGGCAAGATGGGCGTTGAAGGCAAGGAATATGTAGTGCAGGACGGCGACATAATGCACTTCCGTTTCAACGTATAAAAAAATGAGACTCTCACAGGAAGAATTGGCCGATGTCCGCGCGGCCGTCGACACCCTTCGCCGCGGAGGAGTGATACTCTACCCCACCGACACGGTGTGGGGCATCGGTTGCGACGCCACAAACGAGGCGGCGGTGAAGCGCGTGTTCGAAATAAAGCGCCGTGCCGACTCCAAGGCTCTCATTGCCCTCGTCAACTCTTTGGCGATGCTCGAGCGCACGGTCGACAACGTGCCGGAAGTGGCATACCAGCTGATAGAGGCTTCCGACCGCCCCGCCACCATTGTCTACGACCGCGGTGTCGGCGTGGCGCCGGCAATGATTGCCGCCGACGGCTCGCTTGCCGTGCGCGTCACCGCCGAGCGCATATCGTCGGCTATAATCCGGGGGCTCGGACGTCCGCTTGTGTCGACATCCGCCAATATCAGCGGCGCACCGGCAGCCGCATTCTTCGACGAGATTTCCGATGAGATAAAATCGGCCGTGGACTACGCCTGCCTCTCGCGGCAAACCGACCGCACCGTGGCGCGTCCATCGCTTGTGATCAAGATTTCAGACAACGGAGTATTTAAAATATTGCGGAAATAACAGAATGTTACAACGACAGCTGCGCCTTCGCTTCTCATATGTCCTTGCCGACTATATATCGGTGAGCGTGGCGTGGTTTGTCTTCACCATAATCCGCTTTCTCAACCTCGATTTCGATTACGAAATTCATTTCAAGGAATTTCTGTGCATGGATATGGTGCCGGTGGGCTTGATCGTGTTTCCAATCGGCATGTCGGCCCTCTATTGGATGAGCGGCTATTACGAGGACGTGTTTCTGAAATCGCGCCTCGACGATGTGCTGAACGCGGCCGTCACCGCGCTGTTTGGCACCATCCTCATCTACTTTGCCGCCTTGTTCAACGATGCCGTGCCCGACCGCATGACCAACTATGAGCTTGTGGCCGTGCTGTGGCTCCTGCTCACCGTGTTTCCGTCGGTGCCACGCGTGTTTTTATCCACCGCCACAGCGCGGCATATCCGCAGCGGAGCCGTAACATTCAATACTATAATCATAGGCAACGACGATGATATCGCCGGGTTTACAAGCACGATAGCAAGTTCCCTGAGAAAAGTGGGCCGAAAAATCGTGGGACATATATCGCCGGATTTTTCCATCTCCGCGATAAAAGACCTGTGCGAACAAAAAAACATCCAGACATTCATCATCGCGCCAGGACTCGCCCCGGAGCAGGTGCTCACGATAGTGAACGCTCTTTTCCCTCTCGAAAAGTCGGTTTACATCACCCCCGGCTCATACGATATGATCACATCGCGCCCGCGCACGTCGATGGTGGGCGGAGAGCCGTTTATCGACATAACGCGCTCGCGGATTCCGGCTGCCACGGCCAATCTCAAACGGCTCGGCGACATCACCGTGGCGTCGGTGGCCCTGCTTTTGCTTCTCCCGGTGTTCGCGATCATGGCCATTATTATAAAGCGACAGTCGCCCGGGCCGGTAATTTACCGGCAGACGCGCATCGGACGCCATAAACGGCCTTTCAAGATTTTGAAGTTCCGGTCGATGCGTGTCGATGCCGAGACCAACGGGCCGTCGCTGTCGACCGTCGACGACCCGCGCGTCACGCCCGTCGGACGGTTTATGCGCAAATACCGTATCGACGAACTCCCGCAATTCTGGAACGTGTTCCGCGGCGACATGTCGCTCGTGGGCCCGCGGCCCGAACGGGAATTCTATATCCGACGGATTCTCGAACGCGCTCCGTATTACAGCCTCATCCATCAGGTACGGCCGGGCATCACATCGTGGGGCATGGTGAAATACGGCTACGCCTCTTCTGTCGAGCAGATGATCGAACGCATGAAGTATGATTTGCTCTACATCGAGAACCTGTCGTTCGGGGTCGACATAAAGATTATTTTCTACACATTCAATACCGTTATTACGGGGAAAGGAGTTTGATATATGGCAGCACCGCAGACAGAAACCGCCTCCGGAATGCCGCAATGGTTCCAGAAATTCATTCTTTGGCGCGAGCATCACGTCAAAGAGAAGAATTTTGTGATTTTTCTTTCGTTCGTAGTGGGAATTTTCGGCGGCCTGGCCGCTATGGTGCTGAAATGGCTTATCCACACAATCGGCGGTTTCGTGCTCTCCCTGGCCAACGCCGGCAGCGGCATCCATTGGGTCTACATCCTTTGCCCGGCCATAGGCGTGGTGATAGTGGCGCTATACGTAAGATATATCGTGAAAGACGATATATCACACGGTGTTACTCGCGTGCTATATGCCATATCCCAGAAAAAAAGCCGGCTCAAACGCCACAATATCTACACATCTATCGTGGCCTCGTCGGTCACAATCGGGTTCGGCGGCTCCGTCGGTGCGGAAGGCCCTATTGTCTACACCGGCGCGTCGATAGGCTCGAATCTCGGCTCGATGTTCAGGCTCTCGCCCAGAATTTTGATGATACTTGTGGGATGCGGAGCCGCGGCAGGCATAGCCGGCATTTTCAAGGCCCCTATCGCGGGCATGCTTTTCACCCTCGAAGTGCTGATGCTCGACCTCACCACCGTGTCGGTGATGCCTCTGCTAATAGCATCGATAACGAGCTGTACCATCGCTTATGCCTATACGGGCTATGATTTCGAATTTTTCTTCGTGCAAAGCGAGAATTTCACCATAGCGCGCGTGCCTTACGCTCTGATTTTAGGCGTGGCTTGCGGCCTTGTGTCGCTTTATTTCACCCGAGTGATGAACATGATGGAAAATTTCTTCGGCCGCTTCAAAAACCGGTGGAACAAGACCGCCGTGGGCTGCTCCATACTGTCGCTGCTCGTGTTCCTGTTTCCGCCGCTATACGGCGAAGGCTACGGATCGATCAACGGCCTTCTCCGCGGCGATGTGGAGTCTATCCTCCAAGGTTCGCTTTTCCACGGCGAAGGCTCGTCGGTGATTTTCATCATGCTCTTCATTGCTGTGGTTATAGCCACGAAAGCGTTTGCCACATCATCGACAAACGGCGCCGGCGGCGTGGGCGGTACATTCGCGCCATCGCTTTATGTCGGATGCCTCACCGGCTTCCTCTTCGCGTTCATAGTGAATTATTTCGGAATAGGACCCGGCGTATCCACAAAGAATTTCGCCCTGATAGGCATGGCGGGAGTCATGTCGGGGGTAATGCACGCCCCGCTCATGGCCATCTTCCTCACGGCCGAGCTTACCGGCGGCTACCAGCTTTTCCTGCCGCTGCTTATCGTGTCTACAATCTCGTATGGCACTATTAAGATATTCGAGCCATACAGCATCTACACAATGCGTCTGGCAAAACGCGGACAGCTGCTCACCCACCACAAGGACAAGGCCGTGCTCCGGCTTCTGAAAATCGACTCTGTGATTGAGACCGGATTCCTGCCGGTAAAGCCGGAAATGACATTGAAGGAAATGGTCGAAGTGATATCGCAGTCAAACCGCAACCTCTTCCCCGTGCTGTCCGACGACGGCATGCTCCTTGGTGTGGTGCTCCTCGACGAGATACGCAACATCATGTTCCGTCCCGACCTTTACCGCAAGATGCGCGTGAGCACATTCATGTCTACTCCCGCCGCCAAAATCGAGGTGGGCGAGTCAATGGAGAAAGTGATGAAAACATTCGACCAGACAGGCGCCTGGAACCTTCCCGTGGTGGAAAACGGAAAATATGTGGGATTCGTATCCAAATCGAAGATTTTCAACTCCTATCGTCGCGTTCTCCGCCACTATTGCGAGGACTGACAGGCTCCGCGGGCCGATTCTCAACAATATTTTTGGTTATTTTTGCCACAATATCAACATTTTTGTGTAACTTAGCGGTCGGTTATGAACTTTCGTAGCCACAGTGTGTTTCTTTTATAAAAAAAGAACCCGCTAAAATTATTTATTATGAGTAAGTTTGACCAAGACAACAGCAACTTCGAGGAATATCGCCGCAAGATGCACCCCGAAGAATATAACGAGGACGAGGGCCGCCCTGTGGTGCCCACCCCCAATAAAATACTGCGCACGATTTTCGGAATCTTCATGATTGTCATTTTCGTGGGCATGGGCATACTCATGATCATCAACTTCTTCCGTTGGGACGAAAGCTGGACGTGGGTGCGCTGGATGCTCGGCGTGGTATTCATAATCTACGGTATTTTCCGCGCATATCGTCAAATATCAGGTAAAGACTATTACAGCAGATGAAAACGACGCGATTTCTGAAACTTATAGCCGTGGCTTCCCTCTCAATAGCGATGGGAAGCTGCGTGCATCCTGAAAAAAAGACCAACACCTCCACTTCGGGGTCGTCGACCTTGTTCTGTGACAATTCGTTCGAAAACATCATGGAGCAGGAAATCGACGTGTTTGAATACATATATCCCGAAGCGCATGTGCTGGCCCGATACGGCACCGAAGCCGAGGCTCTCGACTCGCTCATGTCGCTCAACACGCGCACCATCGTTATCCCCCGCGACCTCACCCAGGCCGAGGTAAAGCGGCTTAAAGACAAGAGGCGCACCCCGCGCTCGTCGCGCATTGCCGTCGATGCCGTGGCCCTTGTTGTGAACCCTGCCAATCCCGCCGACGCCATGTCGCTGCGCGAGGTGGGCGAGATTCTTTCCGGCGAAATCAAGACATGGCAAGACCTCCATCCCGACTATCCCGACAAGCCAATAGCCATCGTGTTCGACGATGCCGGCTCGTCGATGGTGAAATACATGCGCGACTCCCTTATCAACGGCAAGGAACTCGGGCCTAACGTATATGCCCAAGGCTCTATCGCAGGCGTGCTCGACGCCGTGAAGAAAGACCGCTCGGCAATCGGAGTAATCGGCGTGAGCTGGCTCACCACCGACCTGCGCAAAATCGAGTCGGTCGACTCTATCGCAGCGGAAGTGACCGATGAGACCGCCGCCGTAAAAATGGACGACATCAACGCCCGCGTAGAAGGCTCCGGCGTGAAAGTGCTCGCCCTGATGCGCAACGACGACCGCCGCGCCTATCGTCCCTATCAGCAAAACATCTACGATGGTTCCTATCCCCTCACCCGCTCAATCTACATGATTACACTCGCCCATTCCGGAAGCCCTGCCGGAGGATTCTATTCCTTCGTCACCTCTTATTCCGGCCAGAAAATAATCATGAAGACCGGCGTTCTTCCCGCACGTATGCAAATAAATGTGGTGGAACTCATCGACTAATATTTCGAAACCGACAAAAACAATCAAAAAATAAATAAAAACAAATAATAAACCAATTTCACCTCTACTGACATGAAATGTAAGTATCTGATTCCCCTGATGCTCGGTGTGGCTTTCTCGGCCGCAGCCGACGGATACCAAGACGGTATTGAGTACTACAAGGCCGGACAGTATGATAATGCCGCTGAAATACTCCAGCGCACACTCAACGATCCCGGCACCGACAAGGCCCTCGCCTACTACTACATCGGCCAGACCGCCCTTGCCCACGGCGACAAGGCAGCTGCACAAGCCGCTTTTAAAAACGGTGTGGCCGCAAATGCCGAAAACCCCTACAACTATGTAGGCCTCGGCGCTATCGACCTGCTCAACGGAGCAAAATCGGCAGCCGAAGACAATTTCAAACTTGCCCAGAAATACGGCAAGAAAAACAATGAAATCACTGTCGACATTGCCCGCGCCTACTACAAAGCCGACCCCGTGGCTTATGCTAAGGAAATTGAAAAATTCCTCGCCAAAGCTCACAAAGATTCCAAACACGCCGAACCCGCCATCTACATCCTCGAAGGCGACATGCTCTTCGACCAGAAAGACCTCGGCGGCGCAGCCGGCAAATACGAAATGGCCACGACCTACGACCTCGACAACCCCGAAGGCTACGTAAAATATGCCAACGCATACATCGGCGTAAACCCCCAGTACTCCGTATCCAAACTCGAAGAACTCCTTGCCAAGCAGCCCAACTCGGCACTTGCTCAACGCGAACTCGCTGAAAAATACTACGAGACTTCGCAGTGGACAAAAGCCGCCCAGCAATACGGCAACTACATCCAGAACCCCAACCACTTCCCCGCCGACAAGTCGCGCTACTCCGTGCTTCTCTACGCCAACAGCGAATATCAGAAATCGCTTGATGTAGCCCGCGAACTTCTCGCCCAGACCCCCAACGACTTCCAGATGCTCCGTATCGAGCTCCTCGACCTCGCCGCTCTCGACCAGAACGAAGAAGCAGTGAAAGCAGCTGAGAAATTCTTTGCCGTAACCCCCACCCCTCCCGCAAAATTCCAGCCCAACGACTACACCACATACGCCGATGTGCTCGAAAAATTAGGACAGGACTCCGTAGCCCTCATCCAATATCAGGCTGCCGTGAACCTCGATCCCTCACGTCCCGACAACTACAAATCGCTCTCCAACGCCTACACCAAGGCCGGTAAATACCAAGAAGCAGCCGAAGCGTTCGACCAGTATATCGCCAACAGCGACAGCCCCTCGCTCACCGACTATCTCCAGGCATCCGGCCGTTGGCTCAACGCCGCCAACCGCTCGGAAGGCGACCAGCAGAAAGCCGATGCCGACCGTGGCCTCGAAGCAATCAACAAGGTTATCGCCGGCACATCGGAAGTAATGCCCGAATACCTCCAGCGTCGCGGCCGCTTCTACCTCGCAAAAGGCGGCAACGACATGGCCAACCCCTCGAAAGAAACATTCGACGCCTACACCGAGGTACTTGCCATGCTCGACAGCGACCCCGCCAACGCCGACGTTGCCAATCCCAAAAACAAGCTCAACCTCTACAAAGAGACATACCTCATCCTCGGCAACTACTACAAGGCCCAGGGCGACACCGAGAAGACAAACGAAATGTACGCCGGCTTCGACCGCGTGAACTCGCTCCTCGCCCAATAATCCCCGACCCTCATTTCCCCAAAGCGGGACCTGCCACGGCAGGCCCCGCTATATTTTTTTGCAGTATATGAATTATTTCATAAATTTGCACTCAAATTCTAAAACACAACTATCGCATATATACATCCGATAAACAATGCGCCCCGACATAATCACGGCGAAGCCGTGGCTCCTTGGGCAACCCCGCATGTCGGCTTTGCCTCCATGCGGGGTAAAACAGACGGATGTCAATCGCGGTATTGGAGCGGAGCCTGTCGGAGCGTTCTACAATTCACTTACGCAACCGTGCCGAACTTGCAAGATTTAAATTCTAAACAAATAGAAATATTTATCACATTATGAAAAAATTTATAACTATTCTGGCCGCGGCTATTGCCACATGCGGCACAATCGGAGCCTACGCCGCAGAAGGCAACGTAAATGTTGAGAAGAAAGAACTGGCTCCCGGCAAGAAAAGCCACGACAACGTGCGCGACTTCAAGGCCAACGCCACATCGGGCGGCGAAGTGATTCTCGACGAGACATTCTCATTTTGCAAAGGCTCGGAAAGCGCACCCATCGCCATCGAGGTCGACGACAACATGGTGGCTCCGGCCGAGATGATGGGCGGCAAGGAAGGCTTCGGCGGCGAAGGCCTCAAACAAGCCGACGGCGCCATTTTCGTAGGCTTCGAGATTGGCGACGGCTTCCTGCAAACTCCCGAATTTTTCGACACCGACGCCGTCACCGTCGAATTTGAGGTGAAACCGGCATCGAAAATCAACGGCACCGACGACCTCGTGATCATGGCCGGAAACACCGACGAAGAATACATGGCCGACGGCACCGCCGTGCGCCTCGTTCCCGGCAAATGGACGAAAGGCTCCGTGCGCCTCGACACCTCCTCCGTAGCCTCCGGCGACCCCATCGTGGTTCAATTCTCCGCCATGTACGAAGCCGACATCCTCCTCCGCAACATCCGCATCACAAAATAAACACCAATCCATACGGAAACAATAAGGGCAGGCCGATTTGCTTTGGCCAGCCCTTATTGTTTCATAATTTGCCGATTCATAGAAGCCTTGACGACTAAAAAACAGGATATATGGGCACAAACCGTAATTACGGTGCATTGCGTCTCCGTTAGGAGACAAATAATGTAGCGCAGGGCGATAGCCCTGGGAATGGCGGATTATTATTTTTAAAGGCATTGGAGCGTAGGCCGGCCGGAGCGTTCGATAACGCCAACCTACGGTAGGGGCGCGATAAATCGCGCCGGCATCTATATAAAATCAATGATTCAGTAATATTGATTCGGGGCGTGATGTATCACGCTCCTACATCATCGCTCCAAATCACTCTTTTGTCTCCCTTTAACTTACCCAAAGCTAAGACAATATTGGCGACAATCCACAAATTTAACATTTTTTTTGCACTGATTATTCTATTTTTATACATTATCGATATTATATTTGCACAATAGTAAAAATAATTCGGTAGCTATATGAGATTTTTTTCGACATTCACTGCGATTATATTATTGGGGATTATTAATCTTCACGCGTCAAATGACCAAGATTTAAAGCCGTCGATTATCGCTATCGAGAATCTATCTGTCATAAACGAGGGCGATTATGCGTTTTATCTTACGTTTGACGTAAAATATTCCGGAGCCGATTATGTTACTGTCGAAATCGAGGAAGAATACGATACCACGCTTCGAAATTATAGCTTTGAACAACCGGATTTCGCCCATGTAAAAACCGGAAATATCAGCAACCTATATTATAGTTGGGTTTATGTCACGGTCAAAAACGAATATGGTTTAGACAGCAGGACATTGGAGTTTGCTCCATCATACGGCAACGCCTCTGTCTCCGACACGCCATTATCCGCACAAACGCAGAAGATTCAACTATATGCCATCGACGGCCATATCGTTTTTGAGGGTACACCCACGGATTATTCGGACAAAACATTTCAACCCGGCATATATATCAAAAAAGAAGTTTTGAACAATGGACTATACAATATTTCAAAAATTCACATTAAATAGTTTATTTTTATTTATTGTTTTGTACCTGTCGCCAACATGTGTCAAAGCAAATGTGAATACGCAACAAACAGAAGCAGAAAATATACCTGAAATAGCAATATCAGACATTAATTACTCTTACGAACTTTTCAATAAGAGTCAATCTAAATTTGACTGCACAGGAACCTTAACATGCTCAATATCCATTCCCGAAAATGCGAAAGAATTAATATTTGAGCGTACAAGTCCATACCAATATAATCATAATTATATTTTTTTCTCAAGCAAAACGCCATACTCCATAGATGGTGCCCCATATATAAATATAGAAAAAGAGAATATTCATTGGAATACATATTTTAGAGCTCGAATTTTATTCGAAGATGATTCATCTATTTTCTCAGCAATATATTTTATAAATGATTATATAAAGCCATCCGATTTAGAAATATTAACGGGGACATCCAATATCGAAGATATAGAATCGTCCCCGGTTAGCATCCACGTTCGAAACCGAAGACTGTATATTAAGAATTACAATACCGCAAATATTACCATATATGATGGACAAGGTATTTTTCTCTTTTCAAAATTGATAACCGGTAATGAAGAAATTCCCATCGATAACATACGTAGCCCTTTCATTATACTAAAATATATATCACCACGCAAATCATTAACAAAGAAAATTTTAATCAAATGAATTCATGGAGAGATAGTGATTATTCCTATTTTTGATGAATCATACACAGAAGAAATCAAGGTACCTTTTTCATATGCCTGTAAAATAGTCGAGGAATATTACAGTTGGGTTTATGTCACGGTCAAAAACGAATATGGCTCAGATCGGAGGACATTGGAGTTTGCTCCATCATACGGCAACGCCGATATTGCCGGCACGCCATTATCGGCAATAACTACGGCTATTCAACTTTATGCCATCGACGGCCATATTGTCTTTGAGGGTACACCCGCAGATTTTTCGGACAAAACGTGTCAACCCGGCATATATATCAAAAAAGAAGTTTTGAACGACGGCTCGTCCAAAACCTCTAAAATATACATTAAATCCGAAGATTTCTCACGTTAATTGCCGTGAATCAACCATTAAGTATATGACAAAAATGAATTAGTGTATTGAAAATTGTCGTAGAGCGACAATCTCTTAGGTAACCCCCGGCTTCAGCCGTGGGGTATGAATATCTCAACGGACGGTGTGGCTGCGCCACACTCTTGCTTGTGCAGGCATATATAGAGTGTGGCTCCGCCACACCGTGATTAGTATCCTTGAATTTCCCCACGGCTGAAGCCGGGGGTTACCTGAATGACTGTGGCTCTGCCACAGCAGAATTGCATACAATACATTGTTAGCCGATGCAGGCCATGCCGGCGTAGACGGCGGCGAGGCCGAGGACGACGGTGAGGACGAGGTAGAGGCCCCAGGTGAGGTATTTGCCTTCGCGCAGAAGTTTGAGCTGGTCGTGGCTGAACGAGGAGAAGGTGGTGAAGCCGCCACAGAAGCCGGTGATGAGCAATGCCTTGACGGCCGCGTCCATCTCGTGGCGGCCCCACAGGCCGAAGAATATGCCGATAAGGAAACAGCCTACGATGTTGACGATGAAAGTGCCGGCGGGAAACGATCCGCTGAACATGCGTTTGGCGGCCACGCCTGTGAGATATCTTCCGCAGGTGCCGAAAAATCCGCCAATGCCTGCTATTATCATTGATTCTATCATAATTGTGTCTTTTTGGGTTCAACAATTGTTATGCAGTTTCGCCTGCGGGTTTCTTGGGCACCATGGCTATGCCGGCGGCCACTGCCAGTACACCGAGCACAAGCGATGCAAGGAGGTAGAGCCAGAATGTGGCATCGTTGCCGGCGTCGATAAGGGATGTACATTCATCGGACAGCGACGAGAAGGTGGTGAAGCCGCCGCACAGGCCGGTGATGAGGAAGAGGTTCCATTTTTTATTGAACCATGCGCGGTTGGAGGCCCAGCCGTAGAAAATGCCTATCAAAAGGCAACCGAGAATGTTGGCAATGAACGTTCCCAGCGGGAAAGCGCCGCCGTAGACAGCCGCTCCGAATTTTTCCGAGAGAAAACGCATACAGGTGCCGACAAAACCGCCGGCTCCGGCTATTATTGTTGCTTTAATCCAGTTCATAAGTTTCTATTTTTTAATATAAGCACTAATTATGCATAACGGGCCAATACATCCGATGCCGGACGCACGAGCCGTGCGTCCCTACATTCTTTACATTAACCCATATTTGCAACATACTTGAATTATTTTAAAAGGAGGCCGTTTGCGATAAACAGCCTCCTCCGTTTATTTTATAAGTTAATATGCGTCGTCGATTGCCATGTAGTGCTGATAGGGGTGGTCGCATGCGGGGCAGGTTTTAGGCGGCTCTGTGCCTGTGAATTCATATCCGCACACGAGACAGCGCCAGCGCACGGGTTTCTCACGTTTCCAGAGTGTGCCTTCTTTTACCATTTTGAGATAGCGTTCGAAACGCATCATATGGTGGTGTTCGACGGTGGCGATAGCCTCGAAATGCTCGGCGATTTCGTCGAAGCCTTCTTCGCGGGCCACTTCTGCGGCGTGTTTGTACTGCTCTACGCCTTCGGAGTGCTCTTCGGCGATTGCTGTGGCGAGATTTTCGGCTGTTGTGCCGATAACGCCGGCGTCGGCGCCGATTTCGACAGTGATATGTCCGCCTTCAAGCATTTTGAAGAATACTTTCGCGTGGTGGAGTTCGTTTGCCGCTGTTTCGTTGAAGATTTCCGATACGGGGAAGTAAGATTCCTTTACGGCCTGCTGGGCATAATATGTGTAACGGGAATATGCCGTGGATTCCGACAGATAGGCGAGCACGAGGTTTTTCTCAGTGCGGGTGCCTTTGATTGATTTTTGATTTTGTGCCATAGTTGAAATTTTGTTAATCTGCATAATCAACGTTTTTAACCGTTTTAATGTTCACGGTCTTGAAAAAGTTAGTATTTTTGTAGCCGTTTCAACTTTTTTAACTACTAATTGTTAAAATTGTAGTTTCAACTTATTTATTTAACATTTGGAGAGTGAAGAGGATATTTAAAATATTAGGAAAGACAATTAAAGTGCTCGGCTTCATCCTGCTGGGCATTGTCTTGTTGCTTACAGGGTTTATTTTCCTGCTATATTCGCCCCGTATTCAGGACACAATCCGCACCGAGCTGCTCACGCGGCTGAATAAAGAACCCGGCATGGAGGCGCGGCTCGACACGCTCGACATCCGTTTTCCCTTGGATGTTAAACTCGCGGGCCTGATGCTTGCCTCCGGCGGCGACACTCTTGTTGCCGCCCGAAAAGCACAGTTGGAAATAAAGCCGTGGGGCTTGCTTTACGGCACAGCCGAGGTGAGCCGGGCTTCCCTTTGCGACGCTTTTTATAAGATGGGAAATGCCGACTCGCTTATGGAAATGACCATACGCGCACGCGAGCTGGAATTACGCCCCGCATCGGTGGGCCTGGCCTCGATGGCTATAAACATTGAGAACGGCAGCATCAACGACGGATGCGTAGACATGACCATCCGCCCCGACACTACTACGACCACTGCCGCTCCCGCATCGGAGCCGACCGACATGACAATCGACCTGGGCCGGCTTTCCTTACGCAATTTCACATATAAACTGCATCTGCTCCCGTCGATCGACTCTCTTGGCACCAATATCAAGGAAGCCGTGCTCGCCGACGGACGCATCGACATGAAGGCCCAGACCATAGGGCTGCGCACCTTCACCGGCACAGGTCTCGACGCCACATACATCGCGCCGGATTCCGCCACGATCGCTTCGGTGCCGGTCGTTCCGGAATCGACGTCGGCGTCCGCGCCATGGACTGTGGAGATCGACTCCATAAGATTCGACCGCTCGTCGGGGCTTTACACCACGCAAGGCGTCGCCCCTCTGCCCGGGCTCGACTTCGCATATATACAGGCCGACAGCATGACGCTGGCCGTGTCGCATTTCTACAATCAGGCCACTACAATTTCCCTGCCGCTCACGCTCAGCGCGACAGAGCGCTGCGGAGTGCGCCTCGATGCAAAGGGCACATTTGCCATGGACTCCACGGGCATGTATTTCCGCCGCTTTGAAGTAAGCACCCCCGCCGGAACAGACCTGAATGCCGACGGGATGCTTGGCATCGGCGACATGACCACCGACCCGTCGCTGCCGATGAAACTGGCAGCTTCCGGCGACATATCGGTGGCCGACTTGCGAAAAATGTTCCCCGCGTTCATTCCATACCTCGCCGGGTTCTCCTATTCACAGACCGCCGCTTTGAAAGTAGACACAGAGGGCACTCCCTCGCGGCTGAATATCGCCGACTTGCAGTTTGGCATGAACCGCTGTGTCTCACTCTCCGGCTCGGGCTATATCGCCAACATCTTTTCACCGGACAACTTCGGCGGCAACATCGACATGCGCGGACAAATCTTCGACGTAAAGAGCATCGTGGACGCCGTGATGGAACCGGGCTCCGGAATCCGTATTCCGCCGATGACCCTTCGCGCCCGCATGCTTATGAATCCCGTGGAGATGACCGCAACGCTCGATGCCCGAACCCTCGACGGCAAACTTGCGCTCGACGCCGACTATCTGCGCCGTTACGAAGGATACAGTCTTGAAATGACCGCCACCGACTTCCCGGTCGAAGCCTTTATGCCCGACCTCGGAGTTGGCAAGGTGACGATGCAGGCCTCGGCCTCGGGCAAAGGCTTTGATTTCTTCAAGCCCGAAACATCGCTCACTGCTTCGGCCAACGTGAAAAGCGCCGTTTACAATAAATATGACTATCAGGCCATAGATCTCGATGCCAATCTCAACGGTGGCATGGCCGACGTGAATCTCGGAAGCAACACTACAAATCTCAACTTCAACCTTAAAGCCAACGGCAACCTAACCGGGGACGAGTACGACTGGGACTACTCGCTCGACGGCCGTCATATCGACCTTCACGCCCTGAATCTGATGGCCAATCCGGCTGTGCTCACCACCAAGATGTCGGGCAATGCCAAGATAGCGTCGGACATGCACTCTCTCTCCGCCGACCTCTATATACCGCAACTCTATCTCAAAGAAGACGTCGGCGATATCGACATAACCGACATCAAGGCCGTGTTCTCGGCCAACGACACGCTCTCGCACCTGGTAATCGACAACCGCGACCTGCATGCCAACGCGTTTGTTTATGGTCCGCTCGACTCCCTCGGAGCGAAGTTTGCAAACGCGTCCACGATAATCGACACCCAGATTGCCCGGCGCAAGGTAAATTTTGACGAAATCCAACGCGCACTTCCCGGATTCGACATCGACATAAAAGGCGGTCACGACAACCTTATCAACGATATCCTCTCGGAAAGCCGCATGGGGCTTCGCGCCATCGACCTGTCGGCCTCCAACGATTCCGTGCTCGGCCTCGCAGGACACATATATGAATTTAACACCGGGTCGGCGCGCCTCGACACTATCAGCATGAATATCGACCAGGCCGGCGACAAACTCCGCCTCCTCGCAAAGGTCGACAACCGCCCCGGCAACCTCGACGAATGGGCCCACGTCCGTGCCGACGCCCTCATCAACACCGACCGTCTCGGCCTGCGCCTGTCGCAGCAGAACAACCTGGGCAAGACCGGCTTCGACATCGGCGCCATAGCCATGCTTTCCGATTCGGTGGTGAACGCCCGCCTGTTCCCGCTCCAGCCAACTATCGGCTACAAGAAATGGCAGGTGAACCTCAACAATTTCATTTCCTACAACTTTTATACCCGGCATATCGACGCCAACCTGCGCATGAAGGGCGAGAACTCCGCTCTCGACCTCTACACCGAGCACAACGACCTGCATGCCCACACCGACTCCATCGGCCATGAACAAGAGGATATTATCCTTAAAATCACCGACATACACATCCAGGACTGGATTGCCATAAACCCATTCGCTCCGCCTATGAGGGGCGACCTGTCGGCCAACATGCGCATCAACTGGGACGGCGCAACCAACATCAACGGCTCGGGCACCGTCGGCCTCGACAACTTTTTCTACGACAACCAGCGTGTAGCCACTCTCCTGGCCGACGTCGACCTCTCGACAAACACAAGCGGAACCGTGCGCGCAAGCGCCGACCTGATGGTCGACGGCAAAAAAAGCATAACACTTGCCGGCGCGCTCAACGATTCCACCGCCACGTCGCCATTCAACCTCGACCTTTCGGTGATTCATTTCCCCCTGGCCACCGTCAACCCCTTCCTGCCCGCCGACATGATGCGCCTGCGAGGCACACTCAACGGGTCGATGCAAGTGTCGGGCAACAGCAAAAATCCGCTGCTCAACGGCAACATCGACTTCGACTCCACGGCTGTGAAAGTGGCCATGACCGGAACAGAATACACATTCTCCGATGTCGACATCCCGGTTGTCGACAACGTGGTCACATTCAACAACTTCGCCATATCGGGCGTGAACGAGAATCCGCTCACGATAAATGGCCGTGTCGACATGTCGGACATGACCTCGCCCAAGCTCGACCTGAAATTCGACGCCAACAACATGATGGTGGTGAACACCACCCGCGCCGCCCGCGGAGCCGACATCTACGGCAAGGCATATCTCGGACTTGATGCCCGGGTGAAAGGCTCGACACGATTGTTGAATATCGACGCCGACCTTACGGTGATGTCGGGTACGAATGTGACCTATGTCATGACCGAGGAAGCATCTGAAATCACTTCGCGTCAGCAGTCGGACATGGTTAAATTTGTAAACTTCAACGACACCACAGCCGTAATCGCGGCCGACTCGATCGCCCAGGCCGAGATGCTCCTCAACATCGACGCCCTGCTCACGATACAAAACGGCACCACGATAAACGTAGACCTGCCCACGAGCGCGCGCGACAAAGTGCAGATTATCCCCAACGGCTCGGTGCAATACACCCAGACACCCGTTTCCGACGGCCGTGTGACCGGAAGAATCAACATCGACGGCGGGTTCGCCCGATACACAATTCCTGTAATAGGGTCGGAAAAAGAGTTTAAATTCAACAACGGGTCGTATGTAGCCTTCAACGGCGACATGTTCAACCCCGTGCTCAACATCCACGCCACCGATGTGGTCAAAGCCAACGTGACACAGCAGGGACAGAACTCGCGGCTTGTCAACTTCGACATAATGCTCGGCGTGACAGGCACGCTGGCACGGATGGACGTGAAATTCGACCTCGCCACCAACGACGACATAACCATTGCCAACGAGCTTCAATCGATGAGCGCCGAGCAGCGCGCCAACCAGGCCATGAACATGCTCCTATATAATATGTACACCGGCCCGGGCACCAAGGGCAACGCCAATCTCAGCGCCAACCCGCTGTTCTCGTTCCTCACATCGCAAATCAACAACTGGGCGGCAAACAACATCAAGGGCGTCGACCTGCAATTCGGAATCGACAAATACGACCGCACTGTCGACGGAGCGTCGTCAACGACTATGTCGTATTCATATCAAGTGTCGAAATCGCTGTTCAACGACCGATTCCGCGTTGTGGTGGGCGGCAACTACACCACCGACGCCAATGCCGACGAAAACTTCTCGCAAAATCTCATCAACGACATTTCATTTGAATATTATCTCAACAAACAGCAGACAATGCTCGTGAAATTGTTCCGCCACACGGGATACGAGTCGATTCTCGAAGGCGAGGTGACACAGACCGGCGTCGGTTTCGTCTACAAGCGTCGCCTGCAACGCCTCAGCCAGATGCTGCCTAAATTCATGCGTCCGAAAAGAAAGAAAAAAACAACCGAAGACATCCCTGCCGACAAACCCGGACTAAGCGCGACAGAAACGTCGGCCAACAGCAAAACCGAACAAGAATGAAACCTGCCAGAATCATATTATCATTCACGACGGCCATAATACTTTTGGCCGCGGCCGGATGCTCCACTACACGCCGCATCCCCGAGGGCGAATTGCTTTACACCGGGCTGAAAGGCCTTAAAGTGGAGACAACCGACTCGATGCGCCTTGCGCCCGGCGTAAAAGAAGTGCTCCAGGAAGCCGTCGACGTAGAGCCTACGCCCAAGACTCTGTTTGTGCTGCCCGTAGGGCTGTGGGTATATAATAATTGGAGCGACTCGGCCAAAGGCATAAAAGGCTGGATATATAATAAACTGGTGAAAGAACCGGTGCTTGTATCCGACGTGCGCCCGGCCCTGCGCACAAAGATGCTCGACGAAATTCTCGACAACAACGGCTATTTCCGCGGCACGGCCACCTACGAGCTCGTGCAGCCCAAAAACAAGAAAAAGGCCGCTATTCTGTATACCGTAAACCCCGGCCCGGTCTACACAATCGACACGCTGCGCCTGCTTCCCGACACATGCCGGCTCAACCATCTTATCGACTCTATCGCACGACGCGACCCGTATCTGCGTCCGGGCGAACGGTTCTGCATGGATTCGCTCTCGTCGGCACGCACGCGCATCGCCACGCGCCTGCAAAACCGCGGATACTATTTCTTCCGTCCCGAATACATAGAATATCTCGCCGACTCGCTCATGAATCCCGGCCATATCGCCCTGCAAATGACCGTGGCGTCGAACATTCCTCACGCCGGCACTCTCCGATACAAGACCGGAAAAATCAACGTTTACACATTCCGCAGCAACGGCTGCGGAACGCCCGACACCACCGAGCTTTCCCACGGCATCACGCTTGTGGAGATGAAACCGTCGCGCCTGCGCAAGAAACTTATCACCGAAAATGTCCTTTTCCGCGAAGGCAAGACATTTTCCGTGCGCGACATCAACCGCACCCAGACCTATCTGTCGCGCCTCGGCATCTTCAACGCCATCAACATCGAGGCATATCCCGACACCACGGCAGCCGAGCCCACGCTCGACGTAACCGTAGGCTGCACATTCGACGTGCCCCTCGAAGCGATGCTCGAGGTGAACGCCTCGTCGAAGTCGAACAGCTACATCGGCCCGGGCCTTATCTTCGGCGTGAAAAATCACAACGCCTTCGGTGGCGGAGAGCAGCTTGGCGTGCAAGTCAACGGCTCATACGAATGGCAGACAGGCTCCGGCCACAAATCCATCTTCAACTCCTACGAACTGGGCATCACCGGCTCGCTGGCCTTCCCCCGCCTTCTCGCGCCACGGTTTATCCCCTCGCGCCACCGCCAGCTCAACTGGACCACAATCACGCTTAACGCCAATATGCTCAACCGCCCCCACTATTTCAAGATGGCGCAGTTCAACACCTCGTTTGCCTACGACTGGCGTTCGTCGCGCTACATCAACAACTCGCTCACGCTCTTCAAGCTCACCTACACAAAACTGATGCACACCACCGCCGACTTCGACTCCATCATGACAGCTAATCCGGCCGTGGCCCTCAGTTTCCAGAGCCAATACATCCCCCAGATATCCTATACGTTTGTATATGACCGCCGTATCGACCGCGACAACACTATCAATGTTCAGTTCACTGTTCAAGAAGCCGGAAATATATTCTGGAGCATCTACGAGCTATGCGGCAAACACGGCGAGAAGAAACTGTTTGGCACGCCCTTCTCACAATTCGTCAAGGGCCAGGCACAGGCCGTGTGGGGCCGGCGCGTTTCGGGCAACAACTGGCTGTGGAGCCGCATCGCCATAGGCGCGGCCCACGCCTATGGCAACTCGGCGCAAGTGCCCTACTCCGAGCAATTCTACTGCGGCGGCGCCAACTCCGTGCGCGCCTTCACAGTGCGCTCGATAGGCCCCGGCAGCTACCACGACCCGGCCGACAAAGACAACGACTATTTCGACCAGACCGGTACATTCAAGTTTGAGGCCAACCTCGAATACCGCTTCCCCATTTTCGGCCCGCTCCACGGAGCCGCCTTCATAGATGCCGGCAACGTATGGCTCCTGAAAAACGACCCTTCCCGCCCCGGCGGCACACTCCGTGCCAAATCATTCTTCCGCGACCTTGCCCTGGGCACCGGCGTCGGGCTTCGTTTCGACATAGGCATGCTCGTTGTGCGCGGCGACCTCGGCATCGGCATCCACGCCCCCTACGACACGGGCAAACGCGGCTACTACAACATGGAATCGTTCGGCAAATCCCTGGCGTTCCACCTCGCCATAGGCTACCCGTTCTGACAAATAATTCAGCAAAATGTGCCGTCCAAAAAACGGCACATTTTGTTTTCATATGTGCAAAAAGTTAAACGTATGTTAAAATGTTGTTTTATTTAAATTATTCATTACTTTTGTAATCGAATAACCAACATATCTGAATCATAAAAAACATGGCAAAAGTTAAAGGAGCCGTAACAATCGACCTCAATCGGTGCAAAGGTTGCGATTTATGCGTAGTGGCGTGCCCGACCGATGTGCTCGCGCTTCAGCCCAAAGAAGTAAACGACCGAGGATACCACTATGCCTTCACAAATAATCCCGATGCCTGCATAGGCTGCGCCTCGTGCGCGGCGGTATGCCCCGACGGATGCATCGAGGTGTATCGTGTCGCCCTCAACTAACCCCTGTCAAAAGTAACCTTACCACCATCAAAAACCTATGGAAGAAATTAAATTGATGAAGGGAAACGAAGCGATAGCGCACGCCGCCATCCGCTTCGGTATCGACGGCTATTTCGGCTATCCGATCACCCCACAGTCTGAAGTGCTCGAGACCCTCGAGGCAGAAATGCCCTGGGAAACAACCGGAATGGTAGTGCTCCAGGCAGAAAGCGAAGTGGCCGCCATCAACATGGTATATGGAGGCGCGGCTGCCGGAAAAGCCGTGATGACCTCCTCGTCGAGCCCCGGCGTGAGCCTCAAGCAAGAAGGCATATCATATATTGCGGCAGCCGAGCTGCCGGCCTTGATTGTAAACGTGATGCGCGGCGGACCCGGCCTTGGCACCATACAGCCGTCGCAGTCCGACTATTTCCAGGCCACCAAAGGCGGCGGACACGGCGACTATCACCTCATCGTGCTCTCACCCTCGACCGTGCAGGAAATGGCCGATTTCGTCGGCCTGGGCATCGACCTCGCCTTCAAATATCGCACACCGTCTATGATTCTTGCCGACGGCGTCGTAGGCCAGATGATGGAAAAAGTGATTCTTCCCGAGCAGCGTCCGCGCCGCACCGAAGCCGAAATCGCAGAGCAATGCCCCTGGGCGGCTACCGGCAAACACGGCCGCAGCCACCGCAACATCGTTACCTCCCTTGAAATGGAGCCCGAGAAAATGGAAGTAAACAACCATCGTCTCCAAGAAAAATACGACCTCATCGAAGCCAACGAAGTGCGTTTCGAAGAACATTTCACCGACGACGCCGAATACCTTATCGTGGCATTCGGTTCCGTGGCCCGCATATGCCTCAAAGCCATCGAAGACGCCCGCGAGCAAGGAATCAAGGTCGGCCTCATCCGTCCCATCACCCTGTGGCCTTTCCCCAAGAAAGCCATTGCCGAACTCGCCCGCAAAGTCAAGGGCATACTCGTGGTCGAGCTCAACGCCGGCCAGATGATAGAAGACGTGCGTCTTGCAGCCGGAAGCCAACTGCCCGTACACCACTTCGGCCGTATGGGCGGCATCGTCCCCAACCCCGACGAAATCCGCGAAGTGCTCAAAAATATCATAAAATAAGTGATCGACAGCAAAAATTGGTAATCGTAAATAAATAAGTTGGAAAGATATTTCGATGGATTTTTGAGCAGATTTTTTGGCGAACGCGCAGGAGTGTAGCGAGCTACATGACTAAGCGGAGCCGAAAAAGATGCCAAAAAGACAAGGAATTTTCCCAAATAATTTTTTGAAGATTACCTACTTCATCACAAATTTACACCACCCTTCAATATGACACCTGAAGAAATTATTGCCCAAGGCACTAAGATATACTCCCGGCCGCGACTCCTCACCGACAACATCACACACTACTGCCCCGGATGCGGACATGGCGTGGTACACCGCCTTGTGGCCGAACTCATCGACGAAATGGGCCTTGAAGACCGCACCGTAGCCGTAGCTCCCGTAGGCTGCGCCGTGTTTGCTTACAACTACATCGACGTCGACTGGGTCGAAGCAGCTCACGGACGCGCGCCCGCCGTGGCCACAGCGCTCTCGCGCCTCAACCCCGAAAACATGGTGTTCACCTACCAAGGCGACGGCGACCTCGCCGCCATCGGCACAGCCGAGACAATACATGCCGCCAACCGTGGCGAAAACATCACCATCATATTCATCAACAACGCCATCTACGGCATGACAGGCGGCCAAATGGCGCCCACCACGCTCCTTGGCCAGAAAACCGCCACATCGCCCTACGGACGCCGCGCCGACCTCAACGGATTCCCGCTGAAAATGTCCGACCTCCTCGCCCAGCTCGACGGCACATGCTACGTGACACGTCAGGCCGTTTACTCCCCCGCCGCCGTGCGCAAGACAAAAGCCGCCCTCAAAAAAGCATTCCAGAACACAATCGACAAACGCGGAACATCCGTGGTGGAAATCGTCTCCAACTGCCCGTCCGGCTGGAAAATGACCCCGGAAAAAGCCAACGAATGGCTCGTGGCCAACATGACAGAAAAATATCCACTCGGCGACCTTAAAAACATTTAAGACCAACACCATGAAAGAAGAAATAGTTATAGCCGGATTCGGCGGACAAGGCGTTCTCTCGATGGGCAAGATACTCGCATATGCCGGCCTGATGGACGGTCTCGAAGTGACATGGATGCCCGCATACGGCCCCGAGCAGCGCGGCGGCACAGCCAACGTCACCGTGATTCTCTCCGACCGCCCCATATCGTCGCCCGTTCTCGACAAATTCGACACAGCAGTAGTGCTCAACCAGCAGAGCCTCGATAAATTCGAGCCAAAAGTAAAACCCGGCGGCACACTCATCTACGACCCCTCGGGCATACACCGCCTGCCCACGCGCACCGACATAAAAGTAATATCCGTCGACGCCATGACAGCGGCAATCGAGCTTGGCAACGCCAAGACCTACAACATGATACTCCTCGGCGCCATGCTCAAAGCCCGCGACCTCCTCTCGCCCGAAGCCGTGGAGCGCGGCCTGCGCAAGACCCTCCCCGAGCGTCACCACCACCTCATCCCCCTCAACAACGAAGCCATAATCAAAGGCGCCTCGCTCATCCCCTGACCCCCTCCCCCCCCCCCATACAAGGCATGCCTCCCACCCGGCGAGGCATGCCTTTTTCACACATCAAGTTTTTTTGCGGAAAAATTTCTGTATTTGTAATTAAAATATTAACTTTGTCGAAACGTTTTACAAAAACAATTTTATGGCAACAAAACCGTTCAAATACCAACCGATGTTCCCCGTTGGCGATGACACCACAGAATATTATCACCTCACTTCCGACTACGTAAAAGTTGAGAACTGGGGCGGACACGAATTCCTCGTTATCGACCCCGAGGCCCTCACAGTGCTTGCACGCCAGTGCACACACGACAACGCTTTCATGCTCCGCCGCGAGCACAACGCCATGGTGGCTAAAATCCTCGCCGACCCCGAAGCAAGCGAAAACGACAAGTTTGTCGCCCTCACAATGCTCCGCAACGCCGAGGTGGCATCCAAGGGCCAGCTTCCTTTCTGCCAGGACACCGGCACGGCTATTATCCACGGCGAAAAAGGCCAACGCGTGTTCACCGGCTGCGACGACGAAGAACGTCTGTCGGAAGGCGTTTTCCTCACCTACACCACCGACAACCTCCGCTACTCGCAAAACGCCCCCCTCAACATGTACGATGAAGTGAACACCGGATGCAACCTCCCGGCGCAAATCGACATCCACGCCACCGAAGGCGACGAATACCACTTCCTCTTCGTGGCAAAAGGCGGCGGCTCGGCCAACAAGACATATCTCTATCAGGAAACAAAAGCCCTCATCAATCCGCGCACACTCATCCCCTTCCTCGTTGAAAAGATGAAATCGCTCGGCACAGCCGCCTGTCCTCCCTATCACATCGCATTCGTTATCGGCGGCACCTCCGCAGAAATGAACCTCGCCACCGTGAAAAAGGCCTCGGTTAAATACTACGACAACCTCCCCACCGAAGGCAACGAACTCGGCCACGCATTCCGCGACGTCGAACTCGAACGCCAGCTCATCGAAGAAGCCCATCGCATCGGCCTCGGCGCGCAATTCGGCGGCAAATATTTCGCCCACGACATCCGCGTAATCCGTCTGCCGCGCCACGGCGCATCCTGCCCCGTAGGCCTCGGCGTGAGCTGCTCGGCCGACCGCAACATCAAGGCAAAAATCAACCGCGACGGCCTCTGGATCGAACGCCTCGACGCAAACCCCGGCGAACTCATCCCCGAAGAATACCGCAAGGCCGGCGAAGGCGAAGTTGTAAAAATCGACCTCAACCGCCCCATGGCAGAAGTGCTCGCTGAACTCTCGAAATATCCCGTGTCGACACGCCTGTCGCTCAACGGCACAATCATCGTGGGCCGCGACATCGCGCACGCGAAAATCAAAGAACGCCTCGACGCCGGCGAGCCCATGCCCCAGTATCTAAAAGACCATCCCATCTACTACGCAGGCCCCGCAAAAACCCCGGCCGGAATGCCCTCAGGCTCCTTCGGCCCCACCACAGCCGGCCGTATGGACCCCTACGTCGACCAGTTCCAGGCCGCCGGAGGCTCAATGATAATGATTGCAAAAGGAAACCGCTCCAAGCAAGTAACCGACGCCTGCCACAAGCACGGAGGCTTCTACCTCGGCTCAATCGGCGGACCCGCCGCTGTGCTCGCCCAGAACTCCATCAAAAACGTGGAACTTCTCGAATACCCCGAACTCGGCATGGAAGCAATCTGGAAAATCGAAGTTGAAGACTTCCCCGCATTCATCCTTGTCGACGACAAAGGCAACGACTTCTTCACACAAATCTCCGAACGCTGCAAATCCTGCGGCCTCAACAAGTAAACCGACCATAAAACCGTGGCTCATACCCTTTCTCCATCTAAGGGCGAGCCACGGTTCTTCATATCACAACACTTTCACTACAAGCAAATATTCCGTGGATTAAATTTTGCGTCAATTATCACTAATCGTCCATTAATTTTATTTAATCTGTATCTGACAACCAAAGCGATAATACACAATCACGGCAAAGCCGTGGCTCCTTGGTTAACCCCGTATGGAGGCACAGCCGACATGCGGGGCGGATATAACACGAAACAATCACGGTATTGGAGCGAAGCCTGTCGGAGCGTTCGACACTAACCAATTCGCCTCCAAACCCCGGCAGGCAAAAAATCACGGCTTCGCCGTGCCAAACTTGCCACATTTTAATTCACGATTAATTCACGGCAATTAACGCAAAACATTTTCACGTAATTGACATTTACGATTACTCATTTCTTGCATCATACTTAATATCATGAGACTGAAACTCACCGCAATCATCGCATCATTGGCATCACTGCTGGGATTCGCCCAAGAGCCCGCCCAGACCACCGTGAAACACCCCGACTGGAGCCGCAACGCCACAATCTACGAAGTAAACGTGCGCCAGTCAACCCCCGAAGGCACATTCAAGGCATTCGAGCAGCAGCTCCCGCGCCTGAAAGACCTCGGAGTCGACATCCTCTGGTTCATGCCCATCCACCCCATCTCCGAACTCAACCGCAAAGGCACACTCGGCTCATACTACGCCGTGCAAAACTACAAAAAAGTAAATCCCGAATTCGGCACGCTCGCCGACTTCAAAAACCTTGTCGACAAAGCCCACAGCATGGGCATGAAAGTGATAATCGACTGGGTGCCCAACCACACCGGCTGCGACAACGTGTGGGTATCCACCCATCCCGAATACTTCGCCAAAGACAAAGACGGCAAAATGTTCGGCCCCTTCGACTGGACCGACACCTACAAACTCGACTACTCCAACCGCGAAATGCGCGAAGCCATGCGTGAAGCCCTCATCTACTGGCTCACAGTAGGAGGCATCGACGGATTCCGCTGCGACGTGGCCGGCAACGTACCCGTCGACTTCTGGGACGAGACACGCCCCGTGCTCCAGGCCGTGAAACCCGACCTGTTCATGCTCGCCGAGGCAAGCGAGCCCCCGTTGAGCTTCAACGGATTCGACATGTCCTACAACTGGCCCATGAAAGACCTGTTCAGCGCCATAGCCGCCACATCAGGCCAATACACCTACGACGACAAAAAATTCCCCGCCTCCGACGCCACCGCAATCGACGACCTCCTTGCCCGTCAGGCCAAAGAATACGCCGGCGACCACTACATGATGAACATGATCACCAACCACGACCTCAACTCGTGGGAAGGCACCGAATTTAAACGCCTCGGCCGCCTCGCCGACGCATTCGCCGTGCTCTCATACACCCTCCCCGGCATGCCCCTCATCTACACCGGCCAGGAAGTAGGCATGGACCGCCCCTTCGAATTCTTCGAAAAAGACAAAGCCCCCGACTGGACAGAAAACGCCTACACACGTTTCTACCGCACACTCAACGCCCTCAAACACTCCCGTCCCGAACTCGCCGCCGGCACCCAAGGCGCACCCATGACACGCTACGCCACAGCCGACCCCAACATCTACATCTTCGAGCGCGACCTCGACGGCAGCCGCACCATCGTAGGCGTAAACCTCGGCACCGACGAGCAGCCCATCCAATTCACCGGTGCCAAACCCGCCCTCTCCGGCGCCACCGACATCTTCACCGGCTCCGCCGCCACCCTCCCCTCCGCCCTCGCCCCCGGCGCCTACTTCATCTTCACCGCCAACAAATAATCCCCCTGATATAGTCGATTTCCACATTAATCATCGTTAATAAACCATTAATCCTTTATTAATTCAAATTTCGCAAGTATATACGGCTGATTGATAAAGATATACCGGATATTCACGGCGAAGCCGTGACTCCTTTGGCCACCCCGCATGTCGGCTACGCCTCCATACGGGGTTGTAAAGAAGCGGATCAATCGCGGTATTGGAGCGGAGCCTGCCGGAGCGTTCGGTAATGCCACGCATGATACGAGGCACAGCTTCGCAGTGGCTAACTTGCGAAACTTGAAGTTATTAACGAAAAATTTACGATAATTAACGCAAAAAACCGACATAAAACACCCATATGCACACAGCGGCTGCAATCCCACCAAAGATTGCGGCCGCTTCTATTCGCAGCAAAGCCGCGACAAACCCACCCTTTTAACATTATTTGCATTTAGTGCGCCAAACCACCGCCCCTCCGACACCTAACTTTGCAACCGAGGCCGGCAGTCGGCCTCCTCGTCACGCCTAAAACCAACCGCCCCATGTCATTTCTCATCATGATCCTATGCTTCTTTGCCTGGCTCGGAGAAGCCCTCAACGACGGCTCCAACATCAAATAACCAACCACACTTATTTTTCAATGTGTAAATAACATGCATTTAACTAAAACCAAGCCTTAATAAAACGTAGGTACGGAAAAGACGAACCGGCACAGCATTAGTGGAAAAAATTGCAAATAATTTGGAAGATTCGGGAAGTTTCGCTAACTTTGCACCCGAATTTGAAACTATTATTTATGATAAAGAAATTTTTGACGCTTGCCACCGCGACGGCTATGGCAATCTCAGCGGCCGCAGAAGGCTATCAGGTAAACACACTCTCGGCCCGTCAAGGCGGCATGGCGCACACAGGCGTCGCCCAGAAACTCGGAGCCGAAAGCATGTACTTCAACCCGGCCGGCATGGCCTTCATGGGCAACACTCTCGACCTGCAAGGCTCATTCAACGCCGTATTCCCCTCCGCCTCCGCTACCCTCCCCGACGGCAAAAAATACGACACCGACTGCGACGCGTCCACACCGCTGATGTTCAACGCGGCATTCTCAATCTACGACAACCTCAAAGCCGGCATCAGCTTCTACACACCCTACGGCTCCGGCATCAACTGGGGCACATCCTGGCCCGGCGCCGCCCTAAACCAACGCGTGAAACTCGCCGCCTACACCGTGCAGCCCACATTCAGCTGGCGCATCACCGACCGCCTCTCCGTCGGCGCAGGACTTACCCTTTCCTGGGGCAACGTCAACCTCGACAAAGGCCTCATCTCCCCATCGACCATGGACGTAATGGTCGGCCTGCTGAAAGCCACCGGGCAACTCGACCCCGCCACCCCGGCCTTCAACGGCACCACGCCCGCATCCATCAACATCCAAGGCACAACCGACGTGGCATTCGGATTCAACGTCGGAGCAATGTACGACATAAACGACCAAATCACCGTCGGCGCACAATTCCGCTCCAAAAGCATGCTCAAAGTGAAAAAAGGCACAGCATCCGTCGACTACGTGAATTCACTCGCGCAAGGCCTCCTCGAATCCGAACTCGCCCTCATCGACCATGCCGACTTCTCGTCAGAAATGCCAATGCCCTGGGTGCTTACCTTCGGCGCCTCCTACCGCCCCGTCGACAAACTCCTCCTCGCCTTCGACGCCCAGCTCACCGGATGGAAAGCCTACAAAAAACTCGACATCTCCTTCCTCGACCCCAACCTCTCGCGCTTCGACCAGCACCTTGAGAAAAACTACCACAACTCATGGGCATTCCGCCTCGGCGCGCAATACGGCATCACCGACCGCTTCGACATCCGCGCCGGCCTGATACTCGACCTCACCCCCGTCAACAAACAGCACTACAATCCCGAAACCCCCGGCATGACCAAAATCGAGCCATCAGTCGGCCTCTCCTTCCGTCCCATTAAAAACCTCTCCATCGACCTGGCAATGCTCTACGTAATCGGACTTGGAGCCGACAACGCCGTCGGAACCTACACCGACATGCTCGCCCCAAAAATCAACGCCCTACTCCCCGCCGAACAGCACCTTCCCCTCACCCAGACATTCGTCGCCGACTACAAAACACGCGCCCTCGTGCCCTCAATCGGCATCTCATACGCATTTGCATTATAAAAAAATGCCCGAAAATTTGCAAAATTCAAAATAAACACCTAATTTTGCAACGTCTTTTGGAAACGACAGCCAAAAGACACCCCTGGAGAGGTGGGTGAGTGGCTGAAACCACCAGTTTGCTAAACTGACGTAGGAGCAATCCTACCACGAGTTCGAATCTCGTCCTCTCCGCCAAAATAGACCTAACAAATTGATTTTCAGTTTGTTAGGTTTGTTTGTTAAAAACAACTCGGACAAATTTCGGACACCGATTTCGCGAGTAAACAATCCGGCACAAATTTTTCTGTCATTGCGTCATTGAATAAAATCGACGCAAATGTATGGCCTCTACATTAAATCAAGAAGGACAATCAGAACCGCCGTCACAGTCCGAGCCGGAATCTTGCATACACATCCACACTGCTGCTCCTCCGGAAGTTTCGTTATCATCATCCTCTCCTTTGGTGACGAAATCATCATTATCCTCGTCCTCCCACACAAGACCGGGAAACTCAAAGTAGTCTTTCGGCAAACGTATATTCTTAAATTCCATGTCACAGATAACATCACTCCCGGGGTCTTGCGGATAATGGTACTTCTCATTCAAATCAACCAATATTCCTCCCTCGGTTGATACGTCTTGAACATAAAAGAAAAAGCCATCGTTAAAATAAAAACTTTCAAGCCTGTAAACATTATCCCGAGCCCAGTCAATTACATCATCACGCCACATCTTATAACTTTCGGTTTCCTTTAACTGTTTTATATATCCTGGATAATCGTAACAAAAATCACTTATCCTTCTATACTTCGTGCTTAACGATGAATAGACACTTATCAATTCAGCGTTTAGGATACGTAATTGTCGGGCCACCTCATTTGCATTACACTCCTGTTCGGCCTTAATTTTTACCAAACGCAAATAAGCATCTACCCTACTAATAAATCGAGTGAATATATTCGTCATGATTCAAGCCCTTTCGTTTAAAATTCGGTAATGAGTTGAGAGGTTGAAACCTTGCGACGTGCGGCCTCGTCCTTTATCAGGTCGACGAGCCGGACGGGGACACGGGCCGAGATTTTCGCACGTGCACCGTTTGTCGCTTTCCTGCCGGCGCCTTCGCATGCGCCTCCGCTCCCTACTCCTCCCATATTAATTTGATTTTCTACAAATATAGCATTTTGTCCGACACTTTCAAAATAAATAAATCTGTTATATAACATAAAGCGCGTGAGCGTGACGGCGTCCTCCATCCTCATTTACGATGATGTTTTCCATGGTGCCTGCGAAGTGAGTGCAGAATGAAGCTAAGCAGATTGTTTTAAAATCGGGGATTTTGGTTATCATAACTGAATTATCGGTATGGAAGGTATATGTCTTCTGTGTAATTTTGCATTGACAAATCAGCTATGCAAATAAACAGACTGATACTGAGTTTTTTCATACCGGCTATTGCTTGGTTGGCAGTCGCCCAAAGTGAAACTGATACGATGAATAGTAAATTTATAATTTTTTCGGTGCTCCTTACCCTCGGCGCACTGACGGCAAATTCAAAAGAGATGAACAGTATAAACGCAGACACATCAATGGCTCCCGTTGAAAAAACGGAACTTACACAGCAGTGGGACAAGGTGTTCCCGCAGAGCGACAAGGTTGAACACTCAAAGGTGCTCTTTGTCAACCGCTACGGCATTACGCTTGCCGCCGATATGTATAAACCCAAGAACGCGCCCGGAAAATTGGCGGCTATTGCCGTGAGCGGCCCCTTCGGAGCCGTTAAGGAGCAATCTTCCGGACTGTATGCCCAGCAGCTCGCCGAGCGCGGTTTCCTGACCATAGCTTTCGACCCTTCATTCACGGGTGAGAGCGGAGGTATGCCGCGCCGTGTGGCTTCGCCCGACATCAACGTGGAGGATTTCTCGGCGGCAGTGGACTATCTTGTAAACCGCGATGATGTTGACGCTGCAAAAGTGGGCATACTCGGCATATGCGGCTGGGGAGGAATTGCCATTGAAACCGCTATCAACGACCCGCGCATTAAAGCGACCGTGGCCTCAACGATGTATGACATGACCCGTGTGAACGCAAACGGATACTTCGACAGTGAAAATACGGCCGAGCAGCGTAACGCCAAGCGTGCGGCTATGGCAACACAACGCTCCGCCGACTTCAAGGCCGGCGAGTACCGTCGCGGCGGAGGCGTCGTTGACCCGCTGCCGACCGACGCCCCCCAGTTTGTAAAGGACTATTACGCCTACTACAAGACTCCGCGAGGCTACCATGTCCGCTCAGGCAACTCCAACGACGGATGGAACGTCACTTCCAATCTTCCGTTTATGAATTTCAAGTTCTTCGAGTATGCCGACGAACTGGAAAATGCGGTGCTGATTGTCCATGGCGACAAAGCCCACTCCTATTACTTCGGCAAAGACACCTTTGCCAAGCTCAGAGGCGACAACAAGCAGATGCTTACAGTGAAAGGCGCATCGCACTGCGACCTTTACGACCAACTCGACATAATCCCGATTGACGAGATCGCAGCTTTCTTCGTCGAGAATTTCAACAGGTGAATCCAAGAGGGTGTGTCAAAATACAAAAAGTAGGGACGTACAGCCCGTGCAATGCGGTTCAAATAGGGGTGTATCACAGAATCGCGTAGCGATTTCCGAGAGTAGCCGTGGGTGAGGGCGTGGTGAAGCCTCGACCGAACCCACGGAAAAAGGTTGTCGGCAACCGGGGATTTGGAGCGGAGGCCGGCCGAAGCGTTCGATAATGCCAGCCGTGGTGTAGAACGCTACGCTGTCGCTCGCTCCAATACCACGGATGATTATAACGCACATACCCGGGGTTACGCTGTCGCTCCACCCCGGGCTACATTCTTGAATCGCTACGCGATTCTCCTCCATAGCGACGGCTTATTTGAACGGCATTGTACGGCCCGTGCGTCTGGGAAACCATATTGCTAATTAATTATTAAACTGCGGACGCACGAGCCGTGCGTCCCTACAATCTTGGCATAAACAGCTTTTTGACACACCCGCATCTATTTCCGAACCAACGGCTTTTCTTTTCTGATTGCGCCCCAAAACGCTACCGAACAATGACGTACAATCAAGGTTCAGCTTATGGTTTCGCATATATTCATCAGCTCCTGTTCAAATGTTTCCCGGTTGATCGCCCGGTTTCTCACCTGTGTCCTGTGATTGAATATTGTCTGTGGAGAGTAAAACAAAAGAATCGCAATCTTGGAACTATCCTTAATGCCCATACGAATAAGAGCGAAAATCCTTAAATCGGTATTCAGCAGCTCGTTTTGCCGAGGGAGGATTGCTTTGCCCGGTTGCAAAAGAGCATTAAATCTGTCGACAAAGTCGGGATATAGTTTCAAAAAAGCAGTATCAAAGTTAAAGAACAGCTCTCTTAATTCAGCTTCCGACGGTCGGGCATTATTGTTTGCGACACGCAATAAATCGTCAAATTGCCGAGCCTTGATTTTTAATACGGCCGTTGCCTGGAATCGGTTGAGCTTCTCAATATAGGCCGCGCACAAATCCATAAACAAGCTCACGTATTGTTCACGTGACGCATTTGTTTGCGACAGTTTTGTATTCACCTTTTTAAGGTCTTCATTAAGATTGGCAAGGTCCTGCCTGGATGACATCAAACGCTTTTTCGCTCTCACAATAAGCCATACAGCCGCGGTAAGACCAATAAGGAGCAGCCCAATAATAAGAATGAACAACTTTAATCGTTGGTTTTGTGCGGTTACGGTGTCTTGATAGCCTATTACGATTTCGGGGAACTTCTCGGATATTTCAAGCATCCTGAGCCTATTGTTATAGAATATGGCGTCTTCGAGGGAATATTTCAGGTAGCGGTTTGCCGTTTCCAAATCGCCTTCATTATTTTTAATATCCAACGCCAGCTCCTGGAGGGCAAGGTTTTCTTTCAAGGGCGTGATCTGGTCGGAAATAGCGGCGTTTATTAGCCATTCACGGTATTTATCGGTATCGCCCATCCCTTTATAGGCCATAGCAAGCCCATAGGCCGCCTGTGCATACATTCGTGTATCTTGCGGAGTATTTTCCAACGCTTTTATATATCCGGCGCGAGCCGCGTCATAGTCGGCAAGCCTCAAAGCATGGTCGGCATCGTGATATGCGTATTCCGATGAAGATTTGTCGACATAAGCGAGAAGCGAGTCAAGATACACAATACTCATATCGTTGTATTGTTTGGCATATTTCGTCTGTCCGGAATATTCCGCCCACACCCCGTAGGTCCATTGCAGCGCGGAATATAGTTCTTTACGAAGAATAATCGGCAACTTATCCGGATTGATCGATTTCAGAAGCTCAATGGCTTGACTGAAATGGCCCGACGTAGCCAGTGACAGCGCCCTATGTATTTGTATCCGGCTCTTATCGGCATAATCGGCATTTTCGCCCAATAGCAGTTCTGCACGGTCGAGATAAGCCATCGCCGAATCAAAGCGAAATGTAAGATATTGTTCATACAGCTCATCATAGCATTTCAACTTTTCCTCAGCCGACAGCCGGCGGCCGTTCATACGATGCTTTATACTGTCGATTCGCGCCTGTTTCGTGTCGACATATACAGGGCGATTACGGAGAGCCTCTTCCAACTTTCCAAGGTCCGATGCCGCATTCGACGATAACGCGACAATAAGCACCAATATTATTGAACCGACATATTTTATCATAGCAAGCAGACGTGTCATAAAAAAAGAATTAATGTATTTAATATTGTCGCAGAGCCCCACAGCCGGCCGGCATATATTGATTTCTGCATTTTTGGCAAAGTTAACGAATAATTTTGAGACTTCCATGCACTACCTGTATGTTATAACAGCATATCGGATAAGTTGTTTATTATCAACCGATAATAATTTATCCGCACTACCGATTCACTACCTGCCGACTACCTTGTATTGACAATGGCTTCCATGCGCATATATCTTTGCGACACAATTTTTAAATATCATGAAATCGAAGTCATTCTCTAAAATTTTACTTTTCACCCTTACGGTCGCCGGCGGGTCTTCTACGGTTTTTGCGGAAGAGGCAGCGGATACAATAGCCACGGGAGCCAACAAAGGCGAAGAACGAAATGTGATGCTGAATGCATCCGACGCCACAAAACCTCGTGAAATCCAAATCGGCCTCCCCAGTGAAGATGTCAATGTGTATGAAAACGGTCTGCCTGCGGTTTATTCATCATCCGTGCATCAGCTTGCACGGCACTGGCGCAGCGACGCCAGCCTGCAAGACGTGGGGCTGATCACGCCGATGGAGTCCGCAATAAAAACAGGAAATATCGCATACTCTATCGACAGCCATTCCAAACTCGGACAAAAAGAATTCAAGGGTATCGTCAACTATCGTACAAATTTATTCGGATGGCAGAATTTTGACATGAATGTCTCGGGCGGCATCTCCGATAAATGGCTTTATACGGCAAGCGTGTATCAAAATTTTGACCCGGGCAGTTTCAAGCCCAAATTTACTGATTTCTCCGACAGGACACAGCTCTACCATGCCGGCGTGACACGTCTTCTCGAGCGCGGCAGCATAAGCATACTGTATAAATACTCAAAAAGCAACGGACTCGGATCTATGGTGAACGCGGCGCCCTTCATATATGTCGGAGACGGAAGCGTAAAAGAAATTCCGGGATTTACATTGGGCACCACTTCCTACGCTCCGCTTGGAGGACAATTCAAATATATGGACGTAATGGATGGTAAAATCAAGACCGGACAGTGGGGCGACTTCACCAACAACCGGGCTCATGAAGTTTCCGCTCTGTTCGACTACACGTTAGGCAACGGTTACCAGCTCAATCTCAGGGCAAAATTCATGGATGCGCCGCAAGCCAATTATGTCGACTTTGGCGGCAGCTCAATTTTCAAGGCTACGGCAGCCGACAACTTGTTCAAGGACGGGTCGGACACGCCTTACACCGGACTCGCTGAGGGACGGCGCACATGGCTACACATCGGCAAAGTCATGAACACGCTTTTCACAGGTGAAGCGTCGAAACGTTTTGGAAATCATGATTTGCGACTGGGATTGAATGAATGGTATTACAATCTCGACTATCACTCATCTTCATTTCAGTGGACAGGAACAGTCTCGGCTTACCCGGACATACTTGAAAAGCGCTACGACGACGGCACATCCGATAAATTCAGAGGGTTCAACGAATTGAGCCCCGAATATACAAAAGGCTACGAGAATAAGCTCGCGTTATATATCACCGACAGCTGGACTGTAACTCCAAAATTAAATCTATATTTCGGCGGCAGGCTGGAATATTACAGAATGTCGGCAGACCAGATTCCGTTTGAACGTTATTCCGGTTTCCATATCGGCGACACACATACATATGCCGACGGCACCACCGTAAAAATAGAACCACGCCGTGTGATTAAAAACAAACTGAATTACGCCGCCACATTGCAAGGCACATATCAATTCACCAAAAATTTTGGCGTCACGGCCGACGCGACCGTGGCAACCCGATTCCCTCGCATTAACGAATATGCAGGCACCGGCCCTACCGATGAGCAATATAAACGAGTGACAATACCTTTGATTCGTGGCGGAATCACATATAAAAACAGATTCATCGACCTTACGTCAATGGTCACCTACATCTCCAAATCCAACAATATCGACCAGCAAAACGTGACCAAGCCCGGCACAACCCAATCAAAAACAACGCTGCTGATCTACGGCATCCAAACATTAGGATGGACCACTTCCGCAGAAATACATCCTTTCAAGGGATTCAATCTCCACGCGCTGTTCACATATCAAAAACCCACATATAAGGACTATTTCATAAAGTCGCCGTTTGAAGGAGTTCCGGACTTGAACGCCAACGGAAATACGGTGAAGGAGATTCCCCAGATTCTCATCGAACTCGACCCAAGTTACAATATAACTGACGACATACGTTTATGGCTGTCGTTCAGATACTTTGGCAAGACATATGCCAACCTTACAAATGCGTTATATTTCAACGGTCGATGGGAAACATTCGGCGGTGTAACATGGAACGTCAACCGTCATCTTACAGTCGGCGCCACCGTAATCAATTTCTTAAACCAGAAAGGCGCAAGCGGCACAATAAACGGAGCTGAACTGATAAGCAAAGAAGAAGCCGGCAAATACAGCAACTTTTATATGAGCGGCTCATATCTGCGCCCATTCACGGTGGAATTCAGCACAACGTTTAAATTCTGACAGAAAAGTATGTCACAAAAGAAAGTTAATACTTTGAGTGTAGGGACGCACGGCTCGTGCGTCCGATGCAAAACAATATTAATTAATTGTGTTAATGATATTTACGCGGACGCACGAGCCGTGCGTCCCTACACCGTGATTATATTAACTTTTTAATCGGATATACTTAATATATTTGCTTCGAAAGTAAAAAAGTATTATTTTAGGTTTTAATTTTTGAATTCAAACATCCAAAAATCAATATTCATGAAAAGAGTTTTATCGATTCTTTCAGCGACAGCGATTGCCACAGCAGCTTTCGCACATCCCGAAGCAGGGAAAATAATCCGTATTTCCACGGATAACACAGACCTTATATTGAAGGTCGGAGATAACGGCAGGCTCTACCAGACCTACCTTGGCCCCAAGCTGCTCAATGCCGACGATGCCGCCGGCCTTGACTGGGCGCAATATGCCGCCAGCGACGGCTCCGTATCGAAAAGAGGCTGGGAAGCATACTCCACCTCGGGCAATGAAGACTTCTTTGAGCCTGCTCTTGGAGTGACGCATGCCGACGGGAATCCCACGACCTATCTCTACTATGTGGATTCTTGCGAAACGCCGGCAGAAGGCGGCGTACAGACAAATATCCGGCTCCGCGACGACAAATACCCCTTTGACGTAACACTCCACTATGTAGCATATCCAAAGGAAAATGTGATAAAGACATGGAGCGAAATAAAACATCAGGAGAAAAAGCCCGTCACCCTTTCGTCCTTCGCGTCGGCTATGCTCTATTTCAATGAAATGTCATATTATCTGACCGAATTCAGCAGCGACTGGGCCAAAGAGGCTCAGATGAGCAGCCAGCAACTTCAATTCGGCAAAAAGGTGATTGACACAAAACTTGGCAGCCGGGCCGCAATGCACACACATCCATTCTTCGAAATCGGGCTCAACGGTCCGGTAAAAGAGAATAGCGGAGAAGTGCTTATGGGCACTCTTGGCTGGACCGGTAATTTCCGATTCACATTTGAGGTTGACAATGTAGGCAATCTGCGCGTTATCCCCGGCATAAATCCCTACGCCTCCAATTATGAGCTGAAAGCCGACGAGGTATTCACCACTCCCGAGTTTATCTTCACGTTGAGCTATGACGGCTCCGGACAAGGCAGCCGCAATCTGCACGATTGGGCCCGCAAATATTCTTTGAAAGACGGCGACGGTTCGCGTCTCACACTCCTGAACAATTGGGAAAACACCGCTTTCGATTTCGACCAGGATATTCTTGCGGAACTGATGAAAGAGGCAAAACATCTTGGCGTAGACATGTTCCTTCTCGACGACGGATGGTTTGGCAACAAGTATCCGCGCAAGGACGATCATGCCGGTCTTGGCGACTGGGAAGTGACACACGACAAACTCCCCGGCGGAATAGCGGCCCTTGTAAAATCGGCCAATGACGCCGATGTTAAATTCGGCATATGGATTGAACCCGAGATGGTCAATCCAAAAAGCGAGCTTTATGAGAAGCATCCCGACTGGGTCATAGAGCAACCCAACCGCGACACATATTATTACCGCAACCAGCTTGTGCTCGACATGAGCAACCCCAAGGTACAGGACTATGTATTTGACGTGGTCGACAACATCCTCACCGAGAACCCCGAGGTAGCATATTTTAAATGGGACTGCAACAGCCCCATCACCAACATCTACTCTCCTTACAACAAGGACAAGCAGGGACAACTCTATATCGACCATGTGAGGGGCATCTACAATGTGCTGAAACGCATCAAGGCGAAATATCCCGATGTACCGATGATGCTATGCTCCGGCGGCGGCGCGCGTTGCGATTATGAAGCCCTGAAATACTTCACCGAGTTCTGGTGCAGCGACAACACAGACCCTGTCGAGCGTGTATATATCCAGTGGGGATTCTCACAGTTCTTCCCAGCAAAAGCGATGGCCGCCCATGTCACGAGCTGGAACAAAAACACAAGCGTAAAATTCCGTACCGATGTGGCTTCGATGTGTAAACTCGGCTTTGACATAGGACTTAAAGAATTGAACGCGGACGAACTGGCCTACTGCCAGCAAGCCATAGCCAACTGGAAACATCTTGAACCGGCGATTATGGACGGCGAGCAATACCGGCTTGTCTCCCCTTACGAAAGCAATCATGCAGCGGTTGAATATGTCGACAAAAGCAAAAATATGGGTGTATTATTTGCATACAATCTTTCGCCTCGCTACAAAGAAAAATTGCAAAGGGTGAAACTTCAAGGTCTCGACCCGTCGAAAAAGTACCGTGTAACGGAAATCAATCTTATGCCCGGAACTAAATCAAAATTTGCTCAGAACAATAAAATATTCAGCGGCGACTACCTTATGAAAGTGGGCCTTGATGTGTTCTCGTTTGCACATAACACCAGCATGGTAATTGAAATAAGCGCGCAATAGCGAACAGGCCCTTAAAATATTTTATCCTCCACAATCAGGGATATGGCATTATTTCATATATCCTGATTGTGGAGTTTTTTTTGCATTTAGCAGATGTTATATCCTTCATTTTTGGGCACAAGCCGTAATTCCAGCGCATTATTATTCAACTCTCAGTGAGTGAATACACCCGATAGGAACACAATTGAAGTGCCCCCCAAAAGTTAGACGGGTTAAACATTATCCGATTAATGAAAGAGTTCGGTATTGCACCGGACTCTTTCCATTTAACCGGGATTTGATTCTTTTATTGTTGTAATACTCGATATATTC
>Ga0209064_1000412_pt1 | contig 97906 bp, 90 predicted proteins | sample Inofromicrocosms_FD_187498 | JGI IMG/M metagenome (GOLD analysis project Ga0209064, IMG submission 187498) | Mouse cecum microbial communities from Vienna, Austria - Inoculum for glucosamine and mucus D2O microcosms (SPAdes) (version 2) | ecosystem: Host-associated > Mammals > Digestive system >...
TTAAAATACTTTTTTTATTATAGGCTTTTAATGCCTTTTTTTAAGTTTTAATTCCCTTACATTTTAATAAAGATTTTTTTAAGAATAAAATTGCTGTATAGTATATACTATGTTAAGAAGTGTGAAGGAAAATATTCTGCTATTTTTAAACAGAGAGATTTAAATACCCTGAAAATAACTCAAAAAGCAATAAAAAGCCGGCATTTAAGGTGCCGGTTAAATTTACCACATATTAGAGAGAGGAATTAGAGAGAAATCTGTTTTTAAATACCTTTTTTGCAAATCCTGCACAGGTATTTTTCCTTTACAATAGTATTATTCCCGTTTATAAATTTTTATAACATTGCGTGAAAAAAGTTTTAACATTTCTTAATAATTATGCAAGGCAGGGTATCAAAAGTTTCTTTTTTGATAAAATTATTGTGTTATGAATATGGAATTTTTATACGGCAAAATCCACAGAGCAACTGTGACAGATGCAAATTTAGAATATGTGGGTTCTATAACTATTGATAAAAGCCTGATGGAGGCTTCAGGGATATTGGTAAACCAGAAAGTGGAAATCCTTGATGTAAACAATGGAGAGAGGTTTTGCACATATGTTATTGAAGGCAAAAAGGATAGCGGCACAATTTGCTTAAACGGTGCCGCCGCAAGAAAGGTTCAAAAGGGAGATAAGGTCATAATCGTTGCTTATGCTTCAATGAGTATGGAGGAGTATAGGAATTTTGAGCCAAAGATTGTACATGTGGATGAAAATAACAAAATCATTTAGAGGGCGTGAGCAATTCCTATAATTCCCATTGTTACAAGCCCTAAAAATCCAAGTGTGCCTGCAATTCGCCCTGTTCTATCTATTACCTTATCTGCAGTCTCGCGCTCATCTCTCATAGATTCAGTTATAACCCTTCTTTTGTTATAGTTTTGGGGTGTATGAATATCATGAATATAAGCAGGAGCCGGGCTTTCAACCACATAATTTACGTTATGAAAGCCGTTATCGCTGACATATACAGTATTTTTTGGGACATATTGAGTTGTATTATACTGCTGCTCTGCATATTGAGGCGAGGCATGGTTTACAAAATGCCCGACAGGGCTTGAAGCAGAGTAATTTTCATCTTCAACTCTCGTATAGGTATAGTTAGGCACAGCAAAGACCGTATTTGTAAAAACAATTAAACACAGCATAACGATTATCTTTTTCATTTTTAAATCTCCTTTTGTTGTTTTTGTAATATTTTTCCTATAAATGCTTATGTGGAGCCGGTTTATGAGAAGGTTTATGATTTAGCGCAGGCTTATGTCCCGGTTTCGGCTTTGGTTTATGATGCACTACAGGAGGACGTTTTGATGGAGTTTTATGATACACGGGGCGAAAACCGTTTGTTACCACAAGGCGTCTTGGATAAACATTATGCAGACCGTAAACCTCATTTGAGATACTAAAACTCACATTTGGCGTAGAATAGCTGAAAGAAACGCTCGGAGAAGTATAATAAGAGGCATTATAAATAGATGTTGAGCCGCAATATGTAGTACAGCTTGCGCCTTCACAAACCGTGCGGGAAGGAGAGCAGGGATTTGGACAGGGCGAATTACAGTATGCAGCAGATGAAGGGCTACAAAGGGTTAAAAACAGGGCAAGAATACAAAGGGTGCCAAATATGGTTTTACTCACAATCTTTTTCATAAAAAATGACCTCCAAATCTTCTTTTTACGTAAATTAAAACGATTAGAAAATATGGAGGTTCATTTTTTGGTTAAAGTTGATACTTTGGGGCTACGCACCCAACCCTTTGGAATTACAAGTTTTTAATATTTACAAACTGATTACCTTTTGACATTGCGATTTTTCCGCTTCTTACAAATTCCTTAACACCATAAGGTTTGATTAATTCTGCAAGGGCTTGAATCTGTTTTTCAGAGCCTACAGTTTGAATTGTGTATGCCTTATCTGTTACATCAATTATTTTTGAATTTGTGGCATCCACTATTCTTAAAATATCTGATTTTTCTTCATCCTTGCAATTCAATTTTACAAGCGCCACTTCGCACTCAAGAGCTTCATTCAGGTTCAAATCCGCAACTTTTATAACAGGAATTAAGCGGTTTAACTGCTTATTTATCTGCTCAATTGCAGCAGAATCACCATCTGTAACTATTGTTATTCTAGAATAAAGACGGTCAATAGTTGGAGCAACAGTTAAACTTTCAATATTATAGCCGCGCCCTGAAAATAAATCTACAACGCGAGACAGTACGCCTGATTCATTTGTAACAAGTATTGAAATTGTATGAAAAACGCCCATTTATTAAATTCCTTTATTTTTATTTATTTTTGTTTGTCAGGCATTGCCTGACCTACGGTTTTTTTGTAAAAATGTTACTAGTGCGTGGTTTTGTTATTTTACCGCACAATCATTTGATAATAATACCTTTGTCAAAGGTTCGCCTGCAAGTACCCAAGGGTAAACCATCTCAAAGTTTTCAACCACAAAGTCAATAAAGACAGGGCTTTTAGCTTCAATTGCCTTTATAATTGCAGGTTCAATCTCATCTTCATGCTGGACTCTTATACCAATAGCACCGTAGGCTTCCGCCACTTTTACAAAATCAGGGGCAGAAATTTTAGTTTCACTATAGTGTTTATTAAATAATTTTTCCTGCCATTGACGCACCATACCAAGATAGCCGTTATTTATAATGCAGTTTATAACTTTAAAACCGTAGTCCACACAGGTGGCGAGTTCTTGAATATTCATCTGGATTGAACCGTCGCCTGCGATATTTAAAACCAGCTGTTCTGGTTTTCCAGCACATGCACCCATTGCAGCAGGGAAGCCAAAGCCCATTGTTCCCAATCCGCCTGAAGTTATAAGTTTTCTTGGTTCATTAAATTGGAACAATTGTGCTGCCCACATTTGGTGCTGCCCAACTTCTGTACATACAATAGGGCTGTATTTTTTGGTTAATTCATAAAGCTTTTGAATAACGGTGATCGCACTTAATTTATCTCCGGTAAATGGCGGAATAGCGCGCTTTTGTTTCCACTCATCAATTTGGGAGAACCATTTATCCTTGTCGTCTTTATAAATATTTGGTTGTTTCTTTTCAAAATACTCAATCATTCCAAGAAGAACATTTTTGCAATCGCCGACAATTGGGATATCTACCTTAACGTTTTTAGAAATTGAACAAGGGTCAATATCAACATGAATAACATGAGAATCACGCGCAAAACGTTTCAGGCAGCCTGTAATTCTGTCATTAAAGCGCGTACCTAATGCTAAAATAACATCAGCATGGACAACCGCATAATTTGCCCAATAATTACCGTGCATACCAAGCATGCCAAGGCTTGATTCCAAAGAATCAGGATAGGTTCCTGTTCCCATAAGGGTGTGGGTTACAGGCGCCTGAATTAATTGGGCAAGTTTTTGAAGTTCTTCATGTGCGCCTGACATTAAAACGCCGCCGCCAGAGATAATAACTGGTCTGTGTGCTTCAGTAAGCATTTTAACCGCTTTTGCAATCTGCAGAGGGTGCCCTTTGTAATTAGGGTTATACCCAACCAGTTTAATACTTTCAGGGTATTCAAAAGTAGATTTTGCAGTTTGAACATCTTTTGGAAGGTCAATTACAACAGGACCGGGTTTTCCTGTGGTTGCAATATGAAACGCTTCTTTTATAACACGCGGAATATCTTTAATATCTTTCACAAGATAATTATGTTTACAGCAGGAGCGGGTAATACCAACTATATCAGCTTCCTGAAAGGCGTCGTTTCCTATTTGGGATAAACCAACCTGACCTGTTAATACAACAATCGGGTAGCCGTCATAGTACGCATTTGCAATACCTGTAATAGTATTACATGCACCGGGACCTGAAGTAACAAGCGCAACGCCGCATTTGCCTGTCGCTCTGGAGTAGCCTTCTGCAGCATGGATTGCAGCTTGTTCATGACGAACCAGATAGTGTTTTATTTCATTTTGATTATATAAAGCGTCATAAATTTTTATAACCTGACCGCCAGGGTAGCCGAAAATCTCCGTAACACCTTCTTTTACAAGAGATTTTAAGATTATCTCGGCGCCTGAATATAATTCTTTTGTCATACTTTAATTAAACTCCAAAAAAATCTATTTTTGTTATAATCAAATTATACTATGAATATAAGAAATGTGTCAGGAGATTTAATAGGCGGTTTTATAGCTGCAACAATAGCGCTTCCTCAGGCGCTTGCTTTTGGTACCATGACAGGAGCCGGAGCACTATCCGGTTTATATGGTGCTATGTTTTTATGCTTATTTTCAGGGCTTTTTGGAATAAACGTTCCCTTGATTTCAGGTCCGACAGGTCCTACTGCTATTATTATAGCTTCTATATATGCAGGGCTTGGAGGCAATGTAAGCGCACTATGGGCAGTATTATTCCTTGCCAGTGTTTTTCAAATAGTACTGTCATTTACTAAAATTCCCAATCTTGTAAAATATGTTCCATATCCTGTGATATCAGGATTTATGAACGGTGTTGGAGTAATCCTTATTATTCTGCAAATTGCGCCTTTAATGGGTGTAAAAACCTTTGCAACGCCAATTTTAACATTTAAAAATTTATCTCATATTTTATCAAATATAAACACAGATGCGCTTGTAATAGGTTTATTCAGCCTAGGCATTTTAATTTACACACCAAAAATAATAAAAAAATATATCCCATCTGAAATTTTTGCACTCATATTTGGAACCCTTGCAGCTTGGGCATACAAGATGGATGTGCCAACAATTGCAGGACTTACGGGCAGCCTGCCAAATATTGTAACAGCCGATTTTTCAAATATAGTAAGAATTTCAACCCTTGCTGTAATGGTAGCTGTAATTTGTTCTACAGAAAGCTTGATGACAGGGCTTGTTATTACATCTTTAACCAAAAAGAAAATCAATAATCAGACACTTATTTTTGCCCAAGGTATAGGAAATTCAATTGCTTCGCTTTTTGGCGGCATTTCCGGTGCAGGGGCTACAATGCGCTCTGTTGCAGCGATTAAAACAGGAGCCACAACAAAGCTGTCTACTATTTTTTGCGGAATCATAATATTATTTGCGATTCTTTACGGCAATGAACTTGTAAATATGGTGCCTATGGCGACTTTGGCTGCAATATTAATTCGTGTCGGGTATAACATTATAGATACAAAACTTTTAAAAGTGCTGCACTGCGCACCAAAAGAAGATTTGACGGTTATGTTCCTTGTCTTCTTTCTTACCATTTTCCATGATATTATTTTTGCAGTAGGGGTTGGAATCACTCTGTCTGCCGCGCTTTTTGCAAAACAATTGGCTGATAAAACTACATTAAATATTAAAGACGTTGAAGACAATGAAATAATAAGGCTTGAAAAAAGGCTGCACGATGAAAGTGATTACAAAATAAGAGTTGTACATATAAGAGGTGAATTTTTCTTTGGTTCTGCAACACAGATTATTTCACAATTTGAAGAGCTTCTTGGAACAAAGCATATAATCCTTTGTTATGATTCAGACAGAAAACTTGATATCAGTGCTATTTTTGCACTTGAGGATATTTTAATAAGGTTGAAATCACAAGGAGTGAGGGTATACCTTGTTTTAAGAAATGTTGAAATTTTAAAACAAATTAATGAATTAAACATACAAAGACAGCTTAATGATGATGAAATCTTCTTTGAAGAGATTGATGCAATTCAAAAGGCTAAGGAAGAGTTCAGAAATTATATCAAGCTGGAGAATAATCAGACGGCGAATAAAAAGCGCAGGTTTTTGTTTCATTTTAAAAAGTAGTTTCAGGTTTTTTAAATTCCTTAAAATTTCCTGAAACCGTTTCAGGATACAAAAAGAGGGATTTAAAATGACACAAAGATTAGAAATTTACAGATGCAATGTTTGCAAAAACATTGCTGAAATAGTGCTAGAGGGCGAAGGAGCACTTGTTTGCTGCGGAGAAGAGATGGAATTATTAGTTCCTGCTTCAAATGACAGCGAAGGTTCCTGCAGTGTTGACGGCAATTGCGGCAAAAATGAAAAACATGTGCCGGTTATTGATTATGAATGCGAAGGAGTCGGAGTCAGAATTAGAGTAGGCGAACTTCCGCACCCAATGGAAGAAAGCCACTATATTCAATTCATTGAAGCAATTTCAAAAAATCAAAAAACTATCCATAGAGAATATTTATACCCGGGTGAAAAACCTGAAATTAATGTAAACTGCAGAAGCAATTTAGGCAAAGGAGACGGGCTTCGTGCAAGAGAATACTGCAATCTCCATGGTTTATACATAAGCAGGGAGGAAAACTAAATGAAAATGGATAACCAGCTTCTAGAAGACCTAAATACCCAGTTAAACAGAGAATTTTACGCTGCATATCTTTATTTTGCAATGGCAACATACTTTACAGAAATCAATATGGAAGGTTTTGCAAAACTAACTAAAAACCACGCAAAAGAAGAACTTGAACATGCCAGAAAGATTTATGATTATGTTGTCTTAAGAGATGAAAAGGTCAATCTTCTTAGAATTGAAGCACCGGATACAAACTGGAATAACCCGATTGATGCAATAAATGCAGCTTTAGACCATGAAAAATTTGTAACGGAAAACATCCACAGAATTTATAAAAGCTCAAAAGAAAAAGGTGATTTTGCACTTGAAGTATTCATGCAGTGGTTTGTAGCCGAACAAGTTGAAGAAGAGCATCTTTTTCAATCTATGCTTGATAAAATGAGCTATATTAAAGACTGCGAATGCGAAATAGTTAACATTGACAGAGAACTCAAAATAGAGAATAACTATGTAGAATAAAAACTGCAATCTTATATTAAAGCCCCCGTAAACTTAAACAGGGGCTTTATTTTTTACACGTACTTATTAATAATTGCATCAACTTCTTCATTAGGTTTTGGTTTAGAAGGATTACCCAATATTGTTGTTGTTATGTAGGCATCTACAAATTTTTCAAAACCTGTTTTCATATGTTCCGGCTGTGAAGCATTAATTCGCCTTGATGCAAGAATATTATCACCTTTTCCTGCAATAACCACAGGAATAGCGCCGGTATTATATTCAAAACCTGTTTTTAGATATACATGGTCTTCACCAGATTCTCTATCTATATCTGCAAGAGCTTCTTTTAAGGTTTCAGGAGAAGTTTTTAAGAATTTTTCCAAAGCAATTTTATTTGCTTTTGTCGAGGGTATGTGCAGCTTTGAAAAGCTAACATTATTATTTATATTATTGATGTGCATATTATTTTTCCTTCTAAACTTTACCTTGTGAAGTTTTAAAACATGTAAACAAAAACTTTTGCACTTTTTATAACACCTTTAAAATATTTTCAAATTTACTTTCCATAATGGTATTAAGATAAAGCAATTCTGCATTTAGATTTCCTGTCTCCCTATGATAAGAAATATCATCAGTTAAAACTAAGTTTAGGTAATTTAATCCCGTTATTTCTTTTTTAATAAATTCAAGTTTTTCTTTTTCATTCATTTTAAAATCTCCATAACTAAATATAACTCATAATAATAATTTTCAGATTTTTTGTTCGTAGTACGAGTTTTTTATTTTGTTAGTATAGCGAACAATTATAAAATGAACAAGAGATATTTACAAAAATTTGCAAAACACTTAAAAACTTTAAGAAAAGAAAAAGGATTAGTACAAGACGATTTTGATTGTAGTAAAATTTCCCGCTCTATGTACGCGCATGTTGAGCTTGCCACTTCAGATATTACTCTCTCCAAAATAAAAGCCATTGCAGATATTATGGGAGTTCATCCAAAAGAGCTTTTGGATTTTGATTAATAATTTTTTTCGAATTGCTTCATCACTTCGCTTCTTGTAATGCCAATTAGTGCGACTATAATCATTTTCACAATTTGTGTAGTAGTTGTAATAGGTATATGTATGGTTGGCATAGGATATTGCCTGATACTGGCCTCCTATCACCCTGAAGCTATGGATAAAAAAGCAGATTCTAAAGAATAGAAGAATATTTGACAGATAATTTTTCTATATTCTTTTCTTGCAATATTTTTCTATTGAGCAATTTGCACAGTTTGGCTTTGTGGGTTTGCAGATATTTTGCCCATGGGTCACAAGAAGGGTATTAAAATCTATCCAATATTTTTTAGGGAGCTTTTCTCTTAGTGCAAATTCGGTTTCTTCCGGGTTTTTTGTTTCAACATATCCAAGACGATTTGAAATTCTATGAACATGCACATCCACACAAATTGCAGGTTTATTAAACCCCTTTGTTAAAACAAGATTCGCCGTTTTTCGCCCCACACCTTTAAATTTAACCAACTCTTCTATTTCATCTGGCACTTTTGAATTATATTTTTCAACAAGTTCTTTTGATAGATTTATGATTTGTTCTGCCTTATTTTGATAAAAGCCTACAGGATAAATGGCTTTTGATAAAGTTTCAACATCAAGTTTGGAGATTTCTTCGGGTGTTTTTCCAAGTTCAAGCATTCTCATAGAACAAGGGTAGGTTGTTTTATCATTGGTGCGAAGGCTTAAAATACAGCATATAAGAACAAGATAAGGATTATTGACATCTTCCATAAATTTTACAAATTCCGTTTGGACTACCCTATTTGTAGAATTGTCTTTTTTTAAGCATTCGATTATTTTATCAATATTCATACCATGACCATTTTTTGACATATAATTATGGTAATGATTATAATACAAAAGATTAAATAAGGAGAATTTGGCTTTTATGAGTAATGCTATTGATATAACGGATTCTACATTTGAAAGCGAAGTTTTGAAAAATGATTCTGTAACAGTTGTAGACTTTTGGGCACCATGGTGCGGTCCTTGCAGAAAGATGGGTCCTGTTTTAGATGAAATTGCAGGCGAATTTGAAGGCAAGATAAGAGTTGCAAAAATTAATACTGATGAAAACCTTAAAACTGCAAAAGAATATCAAATTTCAGGACTTCCAAGTATTGTAATCTTTAAAAACGGCGAAGCAAAAGAAACTTTGGTAGGGCTTATGCCAAAATCCGCAATCGTTTCAAATATTGAAAAGTATTTGGGGTAGATTCAAATAAAATTATATATTTAAAAGCAGGGCTTAAAACAGGCTCTGTTTTTGTATTTGTGCACAAATTTATTAGAATCCGTAGGTCAGGCACCGCCTGACAAATCAAACATACATAATGCAAAAATCTTGAAATATTTATACAGGCTATAATACAATGTGGCCTATGAATTATAAAAGAACATTTATTCAAAATAGCGCTGTATTTATAACGATTGTTACCTATAAAAGAAAAAATATTCTGATAGATAATATATCAATTCTAAGAAAATCCTTTCAATATGCAAAAACAAAATATAAATTTGAAATTGCAGCAATTGTTGTTTTACCAAATCATATTCATATGATAATAAAACCTAAGACAATAACAGATTACCCAAAAATAACAGGACAAATAAAAATATATTTTACAAAAACATCAGAATTAAACTACACAAGTAATAAGAAACGTGAATCAAATATTTGGCAAAGGAGATATTGGGAGCATACCATAATAGATGAAAAAGATTTAAACAGGCATATTGATTATATTCATTACAATCCCGTTAAACACAAATTAGTTAAGGCACCCAAAGATTGGAGATTTTCAAGTTTTAGAAAATTTGTTAAAGAAGGATATTATGATGAGAATTGGTATAATGCGGGGGATAAAAACGATATTATAAATATGGAGTTAGAATGAAATTATGATTATATAATTGTCAGGCAGTGCCTGACCTACGGACTGCAAGTGCCCTCATTTCATTTAAAAAATTCATAACATTTTCCTTTCTTTTATTTTTGTATTACAAATTTTGCAGATTAAAATTAAGTGTTGATTATGCGCATTTTGCCAACACGAAATTAAATACCATTGTTCGTCAACATTGATGCAAATCTACATTTGGGGTTTATTTTTACTTTTATTAGTATTTGCTATTATTTAGAATTTATCTTTTAATTTTTTTATTAACTTTATATATTTCTGCACCAAGTCTGGTTTTGCCACCACCAATTAAAAGAATGTTTCCATCTTTTAAAACTATGTTTGAATTAAGATAATTGTAACTATGATTTGTTTTTTTTCTTGTTTTAATAAATTTGTTATTTTTTGCATCATACATATCAATATCAAAAAAAGTTTGAGTTAAAAACGGAACAGAATAGGAACCACCATATAAAATTACAATATCATCAGGACATTTAGCTATGCTCAAATACAGCGAATGTATTGATTTTCTTTTTTTCTGATTAAAGGTATTTACTATTTCTATGGTTTGAGTTTCCGGTTTAAAAATTTCTATTTCTTTTGCTATACCTTCAGCTTCACTGTAACTCCCTTGCATAACTAAAATTTCTCCACAGCTTAGCATAAAGATACTTTGTGCATGTCTTTTAACCTTTAATTCACCAATTTTTGAAATGTTACTGGTTCTTGGGTTAAAGAGATATATATTATAGTTTGGCTCAAATTTATTATTATAACCACCAAGCATAATTACGTTACCATTTTTATCAAGAAACATCTTCAAGTCAGTAAGTTCTTCAGGCAAATCTGGTCCTTTTTCAAAAGAATGTGTTTTAGGATTATAAAATTCAGTTGTTTTTAGGCGAAAACATTTATCTTTTTTTATTTTTTGTTTTTCCCAATCGTCCAATTCACCACCAGCAACAAAAACTCTGCCGTCTTTTAAGAGAATTGCGGCGTGTCGCCATCTTCCCGTAATCAAGCCAGACCCCTTTGTAAAATTATTATTTTCAGGATTAAAGAAAACAGAATAATTAGCCTTGCCTAATCTTCCAGCTCCGACAAATAGAACTCTGCCATCTAAAAGCTTTACTTCCTTATACGAACCGGGCATTTTTAAATCAATTACATCAAATAAATGGAATTTTCTTGTTTTAGGGTAAAAATATTCACACTTTTTTACCCCTTCTTTTCCTCGTTCTTGACCAATAAATAATACCCTACCATCATCTAATAAAATCGGTGCTCCTGAATGCATACCAGACGGAAAATTCATATTCCCCACCCTTACAAAATCACCTTGTTTATGAGGAGTGATGAAAGACCATTCAGCAGGGAAAAAGTTTTTCATAATAAAACAGAATGTTAGTATTGAGATTATTATTAGGATTAATATTTTAATTATTCTTTTATTCATTATTTTGTTTTTAACTTGATTAAACATTATATATTTCCTTTTTATTCATTATCTTCGTATTTTAGTTTTTGCTTTAATTATATTTCTTTTAGTTTTAAAAGGTTTATTTGTTTCCATTTCTTATTATTTTCTAGTGAACAAATTTTTTCTTCCCTTACACTATAACTTACCTTCAAAACCATTACAAATGAAGTAATGCGGGAATTATGCAATGAATTATGCAGTGAACAATTCATTGCATAGTGCATGGAATAATTCCCGGAATATTTCATTTGAAAAGCAGTGGTGATAAGTGTTATAGTGAATTTATGTTTAAAAAAATTTGTTCACTAAGTTTTAAGAAAGGAAATATTATGGACATTTTAAATTTGCTATCGCCAATATTGGAAAGTGTAGGGTTTCCCGCCCTTATTTTCCTTGTTTGGTATGTTTATCACAATTCTCAGGTAAAAGCTATGAATAAAATTATCAAGAATAATTTTGAAATTTTAAAGCAGATGCTTGAAGTAAACCAAAAACACACAGAAACATTATCAAGAATTGAAAACAAGATTGATAATAATCTTTGGTGTCCGATTTTAAAAAGAGAGATGGGACAAGGAATCGGGAGGATTGGATAATGGTTAGATATTGTAACTTTGCAAGACTGAATAAAATATGTTTGCATTGGACGGCAGGGGCTAATTTCCCAAATGATACGGATTTAAAAGCATATCATTTTTGCGTAGATAAATTAGGCGGAGCACTTAAACTCCGCCTTTAACTTAAACTATATTAAAACCTATACTCAGGGATTTTAAATTCACGGGTGTCTATGTCTTTACTTGCAAAGATATCGTAGAGCTTTAGAGATTTTTCTTTTGCTTCATTTACAAATTCTTCACTTATATATTTTTTATAGGTTTCATTTAAATCGCCTGAATAATTACCAAGGGTTTTTGACCATTCGGCAAGAAGCGCCTTATCACCGCCGCCTGCGTAGGCTTTTGTTTTAGCGTCAGTACCAGAGGGCCTTATTTCAATAAATTTATCATCAAAATCAAGATAGGTACCATCCCCTACAAATTTAACAGCCGTAAGATTTGAAAAATCAAGCCTGCTGCCGCAATTTTCAAAGGTTTTAGATAGTATTTCTTTAGCATTATCTAAAGTAATCATTCCTTCTTCAAGTGCAATTGCAACAGATAAGTAGAATACATCATTTTTAGTACGCAATGCTTCGCCTGAAACCTTTGCCGCCTTTAGCTTTTCAATATCAGGTTCTGATTCATTGTAATAAGCTATATCATCCCTGACATCATATCGGGCTTTGATGTTATTTTCTTCATATATATTTTCTAAATGCTGCCATAAAGGTACATTCAAACTTGCAACAAGACCTGAAGCTATGATTATAGCCTCTGTTGCGCTTTTTTCGCGCATAGCAAGAGCTGTTCTGCCATTTAATGATTTAATAATATCATTTGAACCTATTATCATTCCGCCTGATTCTTCACCGCCGAAAATCATTCTCGGAGACTCTCCAAGTTCAACTTTGTTTTTAAAGATATCTTCAACGGTGATATTTTTAACACCTTTTTCTAATTGAAATTCTATCTTTTTAATAGCGTTTGCAATTTCTTTAAAGCCTACGGGGGTATTTATAACCTTAATACCATTCGCCTTTGCCCATTCATCCCAGCTTTTTGAACTTGCAGTTGTTTTTACGATAAATCTTGTATGTTTATCAAATTCACCAGTCGCCTTAAGAAGCTTTGTCCAAAAATCCATAAGCATTAAAAATGCCTGATTGGCGCTAAAAATACAAAGGATTCTGCCATTGCCAAGTTCTGCTGTATCAACCCCTGCACTTAAAGCCTTATCTTTATTTGATGCATCTTCAATCTGGACAACACTAAGTCTGTCGTGGTCAGGGTCTGTGACTAAGCAAACCGTGCCAACAGGGTATTTAGCAAGTTTTTCATCATATTTTAGCGAATTTATTACAGGAAAATACGGCTTGCCGTCTTTATCCTTTGAAATAACCGTAATATCAAGCGACCAATCATAGAATGAGCCGTTTTTAATGTCTTTTCCAATAGAGTGGAAAAACGGGTCTTCTTCTGTATTCAGCCAATCGAAAGTTTTTTCAACACCGAGTTTATTTAAAATTTTAGAAAGTGTGTTATAGGCAGCACCGCCAACAGCATCAATCACAATTTTTTTATCAAATTTTTTAATTTTATCTAAAATAGTGTCATTTGCAACATTTGCCCTCAAATACTCAACATAAAGGTCAATACCGTTATTTAGGCGCTCCATTGATTTTTCATCAATTAGGACATCATTTGAAGATGAAAATTCAATTTTATATTCACCTTCTTTTTCAATGGTATCTAATATTTGCTCAATTTTATTTACAAATTCAAGGCTTTCATTCGGCAAAAACTGCGAACCCTGGTTATTAAGGTCTTTTGTAGCATTTTTAACACTAATACCATGGGAACTTGTAATATATTCAGCACCTACTAAATCAAGCTTGAAGGCTAGAAATGAAGCAAGCCAAATTGGAATAGTCTGTCTTTCAACAGGAACAAGTGTTTTAATCCCTAAAGCCGCCTGGATTCTTGCAATAATGTCAAGATAAGTTTTTGAATTGTAGCGAACTTCACACCCTGCAAGTTTTATAAGTTCATTATTCGGGTATTTTTCTTTTAAAACAAGTGCTTTAGCTAAAGTTGCAAGAGTTATACCTATTGTATTAATCGGGAATCTTGTATCGTGCGGATAAATGATATTTTGAGGTCCTCTGATTCCTGCAGTTGATACTATTGCCTCTTTTTTATATCCTTCAAACCATTTTTTAAGCCCAAGCTTTTCAACTAAATCTTTAGTTAAAGTAAAAGTAAATTTATCTTTATTTGTATAATCAAAAACTTTATCATTTTTAACATAATCAGGAGTGTTTTCCCTAACTCCGTCAAACAGCATTTTTTCTAAATTCTGCATAAAAATTCCTTCTTTATAAACTCTTGTTTTTAATTCTATCATAAAGAAATTTTTACTTTTTATTTTTCTGCTTTTTCAGAAAGCATTTTCTTGCCCGTAAGTCTTGCCATAAGCCTATAGTAAGCACCTTTTATGCCTTTTTGTTCAAGATGTTTTCTCTCAAACTCTTCAATTTCTTCTCTTGAGCCCCTGTTTCCAATTGGAACACCAATTGATGCTCTTACACAGCTTTCATTTGTTAACTCTGTTGCAGCTGCAACTGCTGCAGCACCTGTAAGGCTTCCAAGATAATATTTCTGGAAGGTGCTGTTGAATAACTCCATAAAGAATTTATTTAATACAAAGTTAGAAAGTTTATGTGCTATACGCTCATTTGTCACTTCTTTTGCTTTCTCGGTATTTTCGCCGTTTGATTGAATTAAAACTTCGTTTCTAAAATCATTTATAAAGAAATAACTTGTAATCAGTGTAACAAAGTTTCTTGATAATGAAGCAAGGGCAGTTTGAGGGTATCTTGGCGTAGTATCAGTGTTTAAAAGTTTTGTATTTACATTATTTATATATTTTGCAAATTCTTCTTTTGAAATCTTGCCTGAATTATATTTTTTAAACATAACAGAACAATCTTTATATAATTCACCGATATCTGGAATCGGGAATGGGTCAGCATTAGCGCTTTTATTTGCCTGTATAATTTCTTTTTCAGTCGGAACTCCGGATAATTTTCTTAAGAAATTTCCGGGAGCTGTTAATATATTTCTTACAGCCTTAAAGGGATAGCTTATGGCATCCATTATAATTTTTCTTCTTGTTTCTTTTATTTTTCCAAAATTATATACAGCATCTTTCATTTTATAATAGTTAATTCCATCAACAACTACGGGATTTTCAAAATCAAAACTGCAGGTTATTGTTTTAAATTTCTGATAAGATTTAACATCTTTGGCTTTACTTTTAATAGCTTCAAGGTTTGATATATCAGTAATTTCATCTGTCAGCATCTTTGATGTAATTGAATAGTCTATATCTGCATTATTTTTTGAAAACATATCAGCATATTTTTCAACAACACGTTTAGAAGTTCTGGAGAACGCTTTGGCAAAAATTTCGCTGTCGCTTTCAATTTTAACAATTCCATCTTTTGAACCCGCTAGAAGCTTTGCTGCTTCATCTTTTGTAAAGCTGACATCTAAAACGCGCGAATAAGCTTCTTTTATAGAACCAATTGAATTTCCACCAAAACCTTCAAGGAGTTTTCTTAAATCTTTTGAATTTACGATAAGTTCTTTTGTTGAATATTTTTTATAGAAGTTTGCAAATTTATCCTGAATATTCTCTACATATCCATTAAATCTTGAAGATTTTGACCTTGCTAAACCAAAAATAATGTTTGCAGCAGTAATTACTAAAAGAGCGGCTGACATTCTGTTCAAAGTAATCGGGCTTTTCTTTACCTTTTCTTCTTTAGTTTGATTATCACCCTTAAATTTTAAATCTGCTTTAGTTTCATTTAAAACAGGGGTTTTATATGTATTTGTAAAACAATTAAATATATTATCTACAGGCTTATTATATAAAGCACCTTGAATAGAAGAATTTTGCGTTTTTAGGTTATTACTTGATGTTTTTTGAGAATTTAAATCTTCTTTTTTCTTAAATAGAGCAAAAGTATTATTTTCGGGATTATCTGTTTTTTGTTTCTGCTTTTTAAGCTGCTTAGCATTATATTTTTTTGCACCCTCAGGAGATAGCGGCACCAAAGGAGTGCCCGCAATTAATCTTGTTGCAACTTCCGCAAAAAGAGCTGACCCTGCAATAGCAGCACAGGCAAAGGCTTTACTTCTGCTTGCATAGCTTGATAATGCGCCAAGAACAGAATATGTCATAAAGGCATTTATTCCTATACGCGTTAATTCACGTTTTCTACGCTTCTTAGCAGCTTCTGCGGCTTCCTCTTTATTATTTTTCTCATACATTACAAGATTATAAAAATCCATACCAACAAAAACCGAGGAAACGCCTCCCGTCATAAGTCTGTTTAATCCTCTCTCGTCTTTTGTATTATAGTTTCCTACCGCATTTCCTGCAGGAACAGAAAGGATTGTACGTCTTATTTTAAATGGGGTATCCTGGAGTTCTGCAATGCCTTTTATTTTATAAAATAAATCCATTGCAGTTTTTTCATTAGACCTTTTTTGTATAAACGAAATATTATTTAAAGCATTAGAAGCTTTTGTGTTTCTTATCCCAGGAAGTTTTGAAATTCCCTTTATGGCAGCACCCAAGATATCTATAGGGAGTTTTGCAACATCTAAAACACCGCTTAATAGCTTGCCTGCAACTTTTCTATCATATATCACAAGCTTATTGTCTTCTAACTGGATAAATCTTGAAGAATCAACACCCATACGGTCTTGAAATTCCCGGATTCTGCTTGAGAGAAAATCATTTCCTAAAAGCACATTGGTTTCCTCGGATAATTTTGTATAATCTGAAACAACAATGCTTTTTTCCATAAAATTCTTTGCAAAAAATTTCTTTGCACCGGAAATCGCCATATCTGATGAAGAGGCAATTTTAGATGTATTTATTCCGCTAAAGGTAAGCTTTGTACCTTCAAAATCCGGGGAGGAAAAATTTCCATCATCTTTAACATTTGAAAAAGAAGACATTCCAACGCCTTTCACACGCGGAAAGGCACTATTTTGCCTTAAATAATTATTCGTGTTAATCTTCATCTTTCCCCGAATTGACCAATAGCTTTTTATCAAACTTTGGGCATTCAGAACTATAAAACATGAAAATCTATTTACTTGCTATTTTGTGTAGTATTTTAAATTTTTGTTAAATATTTGTCTAAAGCTTAAAAATAAATTATTCTGTAAGTATGTTAATCACCGGTAAAATAGTAATTGTAGACGATGAAGATATGGTTATTAAAACCCTTAAAACCTTGTTAAAGATTGAGGGGTTTTCAAACGTAAATATCTTTAATGACCCGAGTTTGGCACTTGAATTTATTGAAAAAAATCCATGCGAGCTTATAATTTCAGATTTCATTATGCCAAAGATGAATGGTATTGAATTTTTATCAAAAGCTAAAAAGATTCACCCCGATACTACCCAGATTCTTTTAACAGGGTATGCAGATAAAGAAAATGCAATAAGGGCAATAAATGAACTTGGCATCTTTAAATATATAGAAAAACCCTGGGGAAATGATGACATTATTTTAAATATCAAAAACGGTATTGAAAGAACAAGATTAAAAGAACAGTTAAAAAACAAGATTGAAGAACTTGAAATTGCAAATAAAAAATTAAATGAATATTCAAAATCTTTGGAAGAAAAAGTTGAAGAGAGAACAAAAGATTTAAATATTTCTAATATTAAACTAAATACGATACTTGAAAATTTAGCAGATGCGCTAATTTTATTTGATTCAAATAACAGAATAGTGCAAGCAAACGAGCAGGCAAAAAAACTGTTTTGTACAAATAAAAATGATGAACTTAAAGGTAAAAATTTCTTTGAACTTATAATTAATGAAAAAAATAAAAAATTTCAAAAGGATGAAAAAACCTTAAGGGATTATACAATTATTGATTATAGAAATAATAGAAAAATCCCTGTTGAAATAAACCTTGCAAATGTAGTTCTTAATGATGAAGAGAATACCATTGCCCTTATAAGGGATATTACCTTCCAGAAAGAAAATGAAAGATTAAGGGATGATTTTATTGCAACCTTAACACATGACCTTAGAACACCGCTGCTTGCTTCAATTAATGCTTTAGATTTTACCTTAAACGGCGAGCTTGGAAACGTAAGTGATGAATTAAAAGAACTTTTATCTGTTATGAAAAAAAGTTCAGAAGATATGCTCGGGCTTGTTAATGCTTTACTTGAAGTATACAGATACGAATCCGGCAAATTATTCTTATGCAAGACTCATTTTTCTTTAGAAGAACTAATTAAAGAAACCGCCAAAAAGCTTTCTCCCCTTCTTGTTGAAGATAATTTAAACTTTGAATTTAACTTTCCGAATAACAATAGGGGCGAAACCATTATAAATGCCGATAAAAATGAAATTAGAAGAGTTATTTCAAACCTTCTTGGAAACGCTATAAAGCACAGTAAAAAAGACGGTAATATCAAAATTAACGTTACTTGCGAGAATAAGGATGCTAAAGTTGATATTGTTGACTTTGGTGAAGGCTTAAGTAAAGAAGATATAGATAAATTATTTAACAGATTTTCTCAAGGCACAAGCAAAAAACGTTCGACCTCAACTGGTTTAGGGCTCTATCTTTCAAGACAAATCATTGAAGCACACAATAATGAAACACCGGGGGGCTGTACAGGTTCTATTTATGCAAAAGGCGAGCTTGATAAAGGATGTACTTTCAGCTTTATATTAAAAAATTCAATTATTGAAAACAAGGTATCTGTATGATGAATATGGAAATCAACCAAAACATAGCAGAAAATACTATAAAAATTCTTCTTGTAGAAGACCATATAATGGCAAGAATGGGTACAGCCTTATTTATTAAAAATAACCCCGATTTTTATTTGCTTGGGCAGGCAGAAGACGGGCTTCAGGCTATTGATTTAGCGCTTCGCCTAAAACCCGATGTAATCTTAATGGATATCGGACTCCCTAAAATTGACGGCATTGAAGCAACAAAAAAAATTAAGGACTCAGGGCTTGAAACTTCAATCTTAATGCTGACTTCACGTGAAGCCAGAGAAGATGTTTTTGCAGCATTAAGTGCCGGGGCTGACGGGTATATTATGAAGGGTTCAAACCTTGAAACTTTAACAAGTGCCATAAAATCCGTAAGTCAAAAAGCCGGATGGCTCGACCCTATGATTGCAAGAATTGTGCTTGGAAATATTCAAAACGGCGGAATTACAGAAAAAAAAGAAAGAAGCGAAAATAACGTTTACGGGCTTACAAAAAAAGAGCTTGAAGTATTGAGCCTACTTTCAGAAGGACTTACAAATCAGGAAATTTCAGAAAAACTTGTAATATCAATTTCAACTACAAAAGCACATGTGCATAATATTTTGCAAAAATTATATCTTGAAGACAGGACAAAAGCCGTAGTAAAAGCTATAAAAGAAGGGCTTGTTTAATGTGTCTTAAGGCTGCTTTTAAATTCTTCCGCAAGCCTGCTTTTTGGATTCCATCAAGAAATATACTGGCGCTTAGCATAGCTTATTTTATTTTACAGCAAGGGGTTTTTGCATTTGAATTTCCATGGAGTGATGCTTTGTACAATTATAAACAAAAAAGGCTTGAAAAAAAGCAGGAATCAGAAGCTGAACCTATGGTGCAAACCGTTCAGGAATGGATGGAGCGTGCAACAGATATAAGGATGGAACATAGAATTTCAGAGCCTTATAAGGAAGAAGAAAATCCAAACCTTGTAAAAAAGCTTGAATGGCCTGTATTTTTTGAAAAATATAATAATACCCCCGGGTCTCGCGAGTTAAATCTTGAAAAGCTAAAGATGGATAAAAACTTCCGCTCAAAAGGGGTTATAAGCCCGAATTTTAAACTAATGGCATACACGGAATGCTATTACCATCCATCAAACAGGCAAACAACAAGTGCATTTTTTATATATCCGCTCGATACTATGAAGGGTAAAAAGCAGCGGGTAATTGAGGCAAATGTTTTTTCAGGAGCAAAGAAAAAACCGCTGATTTCAAGCACAAATGAAGATTTAAAAACGGCATTTTTCTCAGCTTTTACAATTGTAGACTGGTCAAAAGATAATAAAAGAGTACTTTTAAAAGAAAAAACAGGCTCAGAATTTAACGGAATTTACCAGACAAATATCTGGGTATACTTTATAGAAGATGAAGATTTATCTGAATCAGACGGCAATATTGGTAATAATTCTGATGAGTATTCAGTAGATGAACCCGCAAATTTTGAAGGGCGTGCCGTAAAATTTGATGAATTAAATGAAACAATTAAACAATACTGGTTTAGCAAAGAACTGCTAAATTTAAACCACTACAGATGGGATATTAAACCTTTAGGTTTTTTAGCAAGTGATGAAAATATTGTGATATGCGCTTCATATACATATGATAAAAAGAATAAAGAACATATATTCCTTGGCACTTGGGGAATTAATGTTATGACGGGCGAAATCAGCTTGCTATCCGAAAGCGTGAATGAAACATATGAAATTTCTACAAACGGAGTGGTTCTAATCCGCAGACTGCCGTAACTCGCAAAACATTCTAAAAATTTGTTATCCTTTATAAAATGTAAAAAAAGGGTGCTGAGGTTACATGAAATAACAGCACCCAAAAAGTTGTTTTATCGTAAAAAAATATCAGCTAATTGTTCATATTATTTATTCCCATAACTGCAATATTATCTTACCTGGTGCACCATTACCGCCTTGAGGGTTATTGAGTTCACTAAGATTTACAATTTGGTTATAAATAAGGAGCGCTGCGCCACCACCGCCTGAAGCTATACTTCCATCTTCCGGGGCTTTTCCTCTGCTGTTATTTATTTCCATAGTCTGTATACCACCCATACCTCCTGCACCTTTATAAGTTTTATTATTAAGAGTAAGGGAATAATTTGCTCCTATTCCTCCTATGGATGGGTTTGTATTATTATCTCCAGGAGAGTTACCTTTGGTACCTTGTATGCATCTATTTTTATTAGTATGGTAATCTTTTGAACCAACATGACATATTTTGGAGGGTTCTCCGCCTTTACCATTTGCCAATATTCCATTTTGAAGTATTTCAGGACTTTTGCCGCCTCCACCGCCACCTGCTCTTATTTCAATAAAATTAGCATCTCCAAATATGGTTGTTCCCCCATTTGTTGCAGGGACTATTTCGTTATTGACCACCTTTGCACCCATACCACCTGCACCTATTCTTATTTTTATTACTTGTCCTTCATTTACACGCACCGTTTCCGTTATTGTATTGCCAGATGCTCCACCGCCTCCAGAGCCTAAGTCCGCATATTTATAGTCACCCTTTCCACTATTTAGCGCAATATCCCAATACATATTCCAGGAAATCCTTGCATACCCACCTGAGCCATTACCACCATCCGATAATCCATATCCCCCGCCACCGCCGCAACCAAAACCTTGAGCATTTTTTCCGACAGGATAAGTTGCTGTTCCACCCTTTGCAGCTTCGCAAGTAAATTCCCCAAATATTTTTGCCCTGCCACCATCTCCACCAATTGTTTTATTTGCATAAGTCTTACTTCCAATAAAATCTGTGTTTCCGGCAGTACGACCATAGGCAGCGTGTCCATCCCCTGTAAAGCTATTATAAATATTATCAGAAGGATATGAGCCACCATTGTGCATCCAGCCTCTATTTCCACACCAAGGCATAACAACCAAAGTCTCTCCGCTAGAACATCCTGTGGAAGGTCCGTAACCACCATCCGGATTATTGCTTATAAGAAGGTAGTTATCATTATTTTTATTTTTAATATAAGTAGTAATATTCGGATTATAAGGAACCTCAACCGGGGCTACAATTTTGCCGTTTTCATCCAGATATCCATGTTTTATTCCTAATCCTCCAGCACCTATTTTAATTTGTATCAGCTCTTTTGGCATTGTATTAATTGGCTGAATAGGCACAACAGCACCTGCTCCACCGCCAGAGCCGCCTGGTCCATAATCTAAATATGAAATTCTCATAGCACCGGGTTTGCCATTGCCACCTTTTTTAATTGGTCTTCCATTGCCTGCAATGTCACCTAAGCCTCCATTACAATGTTCACTTCCAAATATTGTTGAAGTATTATAACCCATACCCGGAGTTCCAGCTGTACCCCATGAAAAATATGCTCTGCCACCATTACCGCCATTACCACCGCCAATTCCTCCGCCTCCGCCACCGCCACCGCCAGAACCTAACGTCACTGCACTATGTATAGATAATCCAAAAAGCTTTGTCCAAACTCCATCAATAAGTTCCCAGGCTCTGGTAAAAGTTGAAGCATTATAGTCAACATCATCCACACATCCCCCTCCTCCTCCACCGCCTCCAGGAGCCATGGCTAACTGGTTATCTCTTGTACCAAAAATAGTTGCTCCTCCTCCACCGCCACCGCCAGCAGCACCGCTGCCTGCTCCGCCACCACCGCCCCCGTATCCGGTAGTGCTTCCACCACCTCCACCAGCACCCTGAGCAGTAACAGGCATTTTATCAGTATACTCTCCCCATCTCGCATAACCACCATTACCTGCACCGCCACCTGTTCCACCTAATGCATTTAAATTCAATGAACCATTTTGTCCATCAGCATTTGAAGTTAATGCAATATCGCCTCTTTCGCCACCAAGACCCATATATGTTCCATAGTCACGAGAAGACCCACCAGTTCCTCCTCCCTTCCCACCTCTTCCACCTATGCCACTACTCATAGACCATTTATCACCGCCACCGCCACCGCCAGCACCATAGCTGCCATGATATGCTTGTGCCATTTCAGCTGTTGCAACTGCTCCACCACCACCACCGCCGCCGCCTACTATTATATTTTGAGTAGAAGCGCTATTCAAATGTACAAGCTGGTTTACAATATATCCGCCACCGCCGCCATCACCTGCTGCAGTAGAAGATTGATATTCAGTATAATTATTCACCCCGCCTCCAGGAGTTCCACCGCCGCCGCCACCGCCGCCACAAGCTGTAACAAATACATTGCTGTTTTTTGCAATATGGGGAACATTCCAGGTATATTCGCCAGGAGCAACATAGTCCACATCTGTCAATACTTGTCCTCCAGCACCTCCACCTGCACCACCCGATACAAGTGTAGCTTCCAATTTGTTTACCATTAAAGGTGTGACAAAATTATTTGTACTGCCAGCTATTGTGTATTCAATATATCCAGCAGTAGGCGCCGTACCTCCGCCTCCACCAGCACCTATTGCTGTTACCGTAATATTTTTAAACCCCTGAGGTACAGTGTATTCTCCCTCGCAATACAGTTCATTACCCTCGGTATCCCTTATTATATCGTTGCAGTATTTAGAATCCCCATATGATATTTCTTTTATCTCGCTACTTCCATTTTGAGTAAATTCTCCTGTTATATGAATATTCTCATTCATCCTCTTTGTCATTACAGGAGCAAGTGCTGCAAGTAACAATGAAGCAACCAACAATGCCATAAGCATTTCTACAAGAGAAAAAGCAAGATTTCTTTTAAAAAGCAATGTACTACTAAGCATGTTTTTTGACAAATTGAACAGTGCACGCCAAAGTGCACGAACAAGCGATAAACTTTTCATTTTCGTAACCTTTATTTAAGATAAACAAACAAGTAATTTTAACCAGCATACAGCTTCGATATTAAAATTTCGAAGAGTTTGCCTATGTGTAAAATTTAAAACCTATTTAAATAATACGACTTATTAAGTAGAGTGTCAACATTTTTAAGTCGTTATTTTTTGAACGTGTGCAAATTACTATTAAAATGGAGCTTCAAGGCGCATGAACGGAACAGATTTTAAAAAATACGTAGGTGAAAACATTGCAAAGATAAGAAAATACAGGGGTTACAGCCAGGAATATTTATCAGAAGCAATCGGAATTTCGCCAAATTCTTACAGCAGAATAGAAAGAGGTCAGAATTTTCCATCTTCTGAAAGTTTTGCTAAAATCATTGATACGCTTGATATTCAGCCTGCTGATTTATTTTGTTTTCCAAATATTGAATCTGATGAAAAAATTAAAAAAGAAATTTATCGTAAATTGAAAATTGTTGAAAAAGACAGAGAAAAAATGATAAATATCTGGCTTTACCTAAATTCAATTGTTTAATTTTTTAATATTTGTTTTATTGTTTTAATTTTTTGCAACTTTTTTGTGTATGGGAGGAGCTTGAATATAAGCAGGATTCAAGTTATTCCAGCTAAAGTTTGACACACTTTGTGCTTTTTCTTTCGCAAGAAGAATAAGTGCTTTTGATAAATCAATGTTATCATCTTCATAGTTAATGATTTTTGCAGAATCATCTTTTAAGTATTCACTAAGACGTATTAAGCCTGATGAATCAGTGATAATAACATTTTTTGTTATAGAATTTGAAACTTCACAATAGGGAATAAGTTCTATTTTATCGCCTTTTTTAAAATAAAACTGTTCGCGCCTTGCATCTAAAACAATGTCAGGCTCAAGGTTTTCATAGGCTTTATGTAGAATATCCAAAGAATTTATACCGATAACATTTTTATTTAATTCTTTAGCCAAAGTTTTTGCAACGGTAACACCTGCTCTTATCCCCGTAAAGCTTCCCGGTCCGTGGTTTACTGCAAATAAATCAATATCTTGAAGAGTCAAATTATTTTCTTCAAGAATATTTTTAATTCCGATAATCAAATAAGCACTATGGTAGTTTTTTTCATCCGATTCATAAATTTTAGATACAAAGGTATCATCTTTTAAAACTGCAATATAGGTTTTATTTAAGGATGTATCAAACGCTAGGATATTCATTATATAAGCCCTTCTGCCACTGCACTATTCAGGATTTTTTTTGTAAATTCTTCATATTCGATACCTACAGGAGAAAATTCATAATATCTCGTATCGTTAAATTCTTCTTCATCATATGAAACACTAATGTTTAACCTGTTATAGGGTAGTTCTCCTGCACCAAAATCAGCCCATTCAACAAACGTTAAAACGCCCGGTTTAGAATATTCGCGCAATTCTTCTTTAATAGTTTCTAAGCCTTCATTTTCAAGACGATAAAGGTCAAAATGATAAATGGGCATATCTGTGTCATTTACAGGATTTTTTGCACCCTTATATTCATTTAAAATTACAAAACTCGGGCTTGTGATTTTTTCTTTTACACCAAGCAATGTAAAAACAAGTCTTGCAAAAGCAGTTTTACCAGCTCCGATATCACCGAATAATGAAACAAAAGCACCGGTTTCAGGAAGGTGCTCTGCAAAAATTTTTGCAAGAATTTCAGTATCTTTAATGTTTTTAGTTTTGATTTTCATAAGGAAATTGTAACATAAATACACAAAACAAGGGGCAGGTATAAAGTTTTTTAAAGGCATGGACGAAATAAAGAATATAAGGATGAAGTTTAAGGATATTTTATGGAAAACAAAGATTTAGAATTTGATTATGAATACAGCATGGCTTATTCAGAATACAACCCGCTTTCTCAAGAAATCAAAAAAGAAATTCAAAGCATTATAAAACCTGAAAGAAAAGAGGACACAGGATTTTGCGCAAGCTTAATCAGAAAATTAATGCCTTGCAAACTAATGGGATAAGCTATTTCTGTTCGTGGAATTGACCGCCTGCACAGATGATTTCAATAACTTTAAGAAGGAAATCTCTTGGGGCATCAACGTGGGACAAGAAATGTTCCTGATTATCTTTATGGCGGATTGTCATAATAACACTCTGATTTTTTTCAGCAGGAATATAAAGTGATGCTATTTCATTATCCAGAAGCACACGCATTTGAGCATCAGCATCTGCGGCATCTTTCATTAAAGCTGCATAGTCGCCGTTTAGGGCAAAAATTCTACCGCAAAATAACGGAGGCTGCCCTTCTCTTGGTATAGCTTTCGGACAAAGATTGAAGCGGTTTGTAAATGTTATTGTGTGCCAAAGAATATTAATTGTAGCAATAGTTTTAGTAGAATCAACGCTTACATAAACATTATCAGGAATGTTTCGAACCTTGAAGGATTGTTTCATTGATTCTGCGACCTGTTCCATAATATCGGTGATTTTTATAAAGGTTTCAGCAGTATTATGGGTTGATTTTTGAAAATCCAAAAACTGTTTATACATATAAACAGCAACAAGCCCCGTTCTTTCCTGAACAACGGAGGATTTTCTTATGTGGTCTTCAAGATTATTCAAACTTTCAAAATTATTTTGCAATTTTTTATATAGTCCGCTTCTTAACTTTATAAGTATAATAACTTAAATATGGGGTTATTTAATACAATCATAATATTTTTTTTACATTTTTGAATACTTGATTTATATTAATTTTTTTAAAGAAAAGTATACAGAAATTTATAAAGGAATTTTGAACATTGTATAATAAAAAGAGAAAACGTTTTTAAAAGCCTTTAACAGAGCTTTTTAAGGAAGGTATTTTGGGAGTTAACCAAAAATCAAAAAAATATCTGGATGATTTTGAGGAGTATCTAAAGGATGAGAAAAATTTTTCATCTCACACCTTAAGGGCTTATAGTGCCGATGTTTTAACATTTTTAATTTGGGCAAACGAGATTAATATTGAAGATATTGATACAAAAAAATTCTCCGAATATCTTTATTTTATAGGGCAGCTAAACTATACAAAAACAACTATAGCAAGGAAAATTGCTTCAATCAGAGCCTTTTACAAATTTTTATACAGGGAAGAAATAATTGATTTTAACCCGACAGATACTGTTTCAGGACCAAAGAGAACTAAAAATCTGCCGAATTTTTTATCGGATAATGAAGTTGAAACAATTTTAGCAAACGTTAAAATCTCAACACCTTCAGGGTTTAGAAACCGTGTTATATTTGAACTCTTATGGGCTTCAGGTATGCGTATAAGCGAATTATCCGGGTTAAATTATGAAAATTTAAATTTAGAGCAAAATGAAATAACCGTATACGGCAAGGGTGCAAAAGAGCGCATAGTCTTAATTCCGGATAGAACAAAAGAAAATTTAAAAAACTATATTGAAAATGTCTCTGATTTAATATGCAAAACCCCGCGGGGTGCTAAAGACCCTGTTTTTATAAACCATAATGGCTACAGGCTGCAAAACCAAAGTATTAGAAAAGCTTTAAAAGAAGTAGTAAATAATATTGAACTTTCAAAAAAGGTAACGCCGCACGTTTTCCGCCATTCATTTGCAACAAAACTTCTTGAAAACGGGGCAGATTTAAGGGTGGTACAGGAATTGCTCGGACATTCAAGTATTGCAAATACACAAATTTACACCCATGTTTCAATACAAAGATTGAAAACAGTATACGAACAAACTCACCCAAGAGCTTAAAATCTGCTTTTTATATTTTAATAATTATGAGTTTTGTTTTTTGTGCAGGCTTATTATTTTTTAATAATGTGTTGCAATTCTAATTAAAATAGTAAATAATATTATAATACATATGATAATTATCTTTTAAAATAAAGGAAGAATATTTTGCAAAATACATTTAAAAGAATTTTAAGTTGTTTATCAATTTTGGCGGTTTGCCTTATGTCTCAAGTTGGAATTGAAGCAAAAACTGCAAGTGCACCGCAAATCACCAATATATTGCAAAACAGCGATATAGTGAAAAATAACGATAAAAAAGATTTTGTGCTTTATGACGGTTCAAGCCTGGTCGATAATGCAGGCGATAATGAACTTATAGCTGGACACTATTCTCACCGTTCACATTATTCACACAGCTCCCACGGTTCTCATGGTTCTCATGGTTCACATTATTCTTCAAGATTTTAAGGTGAATAATGGAATTTAAATTTTCTAAAACTGTTTTTTCAAAAGAAGCAATTTTAAAGACAGTTTATTTGTGGCAGCAAAATTTTATTATAATAATTTCAGAGGATGAATATAACTTTATTCTAAATATAGAATCAAAAATCGAAAATGGTATGTTTGATATTTCTAAATTCAACTCTGAACTTGAAGAACAGCAGCTTAGAGAGCAATTAAGCATGCAGTTTGGAAATTTAAGAGACTGCATTTATAAAAAAGCTTTTACTCATTTTGAAAGTTAATTAATGGTTGAAAATTATACTATACTGCCTTTTGGTTTTAAATATTTTGATAATGACACAAGTTTACTTGTAAATCAGGCAGGAGAGCATATATTTTTGCCAAAAGAAAGCTTTAAAAACTTTTGCAATATGCAGCTTGAAAAAGAGGATGATTGTTATAAAAGATTAAAAGCAAAACATTTTTTAACAACACCTGATGATAAAGAATTAACCTTAGATATGCTTGCAACAAAGCTTCGAACAAGAAAAGCTTTTATTTCGGATTTTACCTGCCTGCATATGATTGTTGTAACTTTAAGGTGCAATTGTCTTTGTAAATATTGTCATGCATCAAGTGTGGATTTAGATACAAAATCTTACGATATGGATTTTGATACCGTAAAAAAGACTGTCAATATGATATTTCAAAGCCCGTCAAATAATATTAAGATAGAATATCAGGGCGGGGAACCCTTATTAAACTGGGAGATAATCAAACAAAGCGTTTTGTATGCAGAATTTTTAAATAAATTTGCAAAGAAAAATTTAGGGTTTGTAATATGCACCAATTTAATGCGGATAACAAAAGAACAGCTTAATTTCTGCAAAAAACACAATATAGAAATATCAAGCTCATTGGACGGCACAAAAGAACTTCACGACTGCAACAGAAAATCAAGGATTTTTGAAAGCTCATATGATGCTTTTTTAAAAAACTCAAAAACAGCAGAAGAGATTTTAGGAAAAGGCGGAGTATCACCCCTTCTTACAATAACCAAAACAAATATTAATAAGCTTAGAAATGTGATTGATGAATATGTTAAACTCGGATTTAACAATGTTTTTCTAAGGGCGCTGAATCCTTACGGAAATGCCATTAAAAACAAAGAGAGCCTTGATTATTCAACGGAAGAATTTGTAGCAGCCTATAAGGATGTGCTTAACTATATAATTGAACTCAATAAAAGCGGAACAAACTTTATTGAATGCTACACCACATTATTTTTAAGCAGAATTTTAACACCGTTTTCAACAGGTTTTGTTGACCTGCAGTCTCCTTCAGGTGCAGGTATTTCAGGTGTTATATATAATTATGACGGCAAAATTTATCCTGCAGATGAAGCAAGAATGCTCTCCAGAATGGGAGATGATTATTTTTGTATGGGAACAGTAGACGACGATTACAAGAAAGTTTTTGGCGGGGATATTTTAAGGAATATTGTAGATAATTCCTGCGTTGAAACAATGCCTGTGTGTTCAGAGTGCGTTTACCAGCAATATTGCGGGGCTGATGTTATAAGAAATTATCTTGAAACAAAAGATTTGATGGGGTACAGGCTAAATAGCGGTTTTTGTAAGAAAAATAAAATGATATTAGACCACATATTTTATTTATTAAAACAGAATGATGAAGAAACGCTTGATATATTCTGGTCTTGGATAACAAGGCGAAACTACGGGGATTTAAAACTTGAAAAAAATTAACGGCAGAATAGAGAATCTAAAAGAAACAATATACGGTAGCTTTACCGAACATAATAATATTTTTAAAAGAAACCGCATTGTAAAATGCGATAAAATACCGTTTTTTACCTTTGGTGCCAAAAGTTTTATAATACCTTCAAATTTAAAGGGAGATTTTAAAAATTTACCTGTTTTAATTAGTGATAATAACATCCCATTTAATGAAAATGACATAATAGGCATAACCCCTGATGGGAACTGCGTTTGTGTTTGGGAGGCAAATTCTCCACATAACGGATTATACGTAACAGATGCCTGCAATTCAAAATGCATTATGTGCCCTCAGATTGAAAACGGCGGTTCAAGATATGAAGAATGTTTTAAAATTTTAGATAATATAAAGCTGGATAAATCAGGCAGTATAGGAATTACGGGAGGCGAGCCTACTTTAGAAATTAATAAACTTGTATGTCTTTTAGATAAAATTGCAAAAAAATCTAAAAATCAAAAAGTACATGTATTAACCAATGGAAGGAATTTTTCCAATATAGAAAATGCGGATAAAATTTCCAAATTAAAAAATCTTGATTTATCATGGGGCATTCCTTTGTATTCAGATATACCTGAAGAACATGATTTTATCGTAGGGTGTAAAGGTGCATTTAAGCAGACAATTCAGGGTTTATACAATTTAGCAAAATACAGACAAAAAATCGAAATCAGGATAGTAATATTAAGACAAAATTATAAAAATTTAAAAAATATTGCAGAATATATTTACAGAAACCTGCCATTTGTAACCCATATAGCCTTTATGGCTTTAGAATATCACGGTAATGCTGAAAAAAATTATAAACAGATATCAATTGACCCGATTGAATATAAAGAAGAACTTTATTTAGCCGTAAAAAGTTTTATAAGATACAATATGACAGCTGATGTATATAATCTGCCCCTATGCCTTGCAGATAAAAGGATATGGGAATTTTGTAAAGACAGTATTTCAACCTGGAAAAAATCATATTTAAAGCAGTGTGAAAACTGCACCAAAAAAGATATTTGCAGCGGGGTATTCGAAACTTCATTTACACATAGCGGCAATATAGCGCCTGTTGCATAATTCAATTATTTCAATACGGCTAGCCGTATTGAGGAATATTTTTATAAGAAAAAGTTAAATAAAATCTTTTTACTATGAAAAGATTAATTTTAACTTTAATTTTAATATTATTTTGCACATTTTTCCTTATATCCTGCACAAAACGCGAAATTGCGGAAATGAGATTTGTTGAATACGCAAAAATTGAACCCAAAATTCCTGATAACAAAAAAGAATTTTTCGGGTATATTAAGGCTGGCGGGGATATGGAATTAAGCTTTGAAACAAGCGGTGTTATTACAAAGATTAATTTCACAGACGGCGACATTGTCTACAAAGGGCAGGTTATAGCAGAAATTGATAATAAAATTCTGGAATTAGAAGAGCGGGAAAACCGCGCTGCGCTTATGGATGCAAGGAACCAATATGAAAATGCCAAAAACTATTATGAAAGAATTGATAAACTCCATAGAGTAGGCGGAATCTCTGATAATGATTGGGATAAAGCTAAAACCGAGATGCAATCCAAGCAGCATCAAATACAAATTGCAAAAGAGCAGCTTGAAGTTTCAAGAAAAAGAGTGAGCTACGGCAAGCTGTATGCGCCTGATAACGGGATTATTTTAAAAAAAGTTAAAGAGGAAAATCAATATACAGACCCCGGACAGACTGTGGTCGTTTTTCAGGATAACAGAAAATCCGAAGCAAAAATTTTCGTATCTGAAAAATATATAAATAATTTATACACAGGAAAAGAGGTTGAAATCAAGACAGATGAAGACTTTGAAGGCAGTGCAAAACGGGTTGCAAAAATTAAAAGCATCACAAAAACAAGTATAAATGAAGGGGCATACAGAGTAACACTTATTTTTGATAAAAAATACCCCGAATTAAAGGATGGGATGGCAATTAGGGCGCTTGTAGAATTTACGCCTGAAGCAAATAAAAAAGTAATTGAACTTCCAATTACCGCAGTTTTGGAAGATGAAAACTCAAGCTATGTATGGCTTTTAGAGAATGTAAAAAACGGGGCGGCAAAAATTAAAAGACAAAATATTAAGGCTTTAGATATAAATAACGATAACATAGTGGTAGAAGGGCTTCGGCGTAACGATTTGGTTGTAATCAAGGGAGCATCTGAAATTATGGATGGACAAAGGGTTAAAATACGGAGTATAGAACAGTTTTAACAAAATGAAAATCCTGTTTTCTTTTGCATGCAAGGTTTTGCAGGATAAAGCATAAATAATATGGGCAAATTTTTCATAAAAAATAAACTTCTTTTAATTATAATTACCCTGATTCTCTGTATTGGCGGGATTTTTTCCTATATAAACATAAAAAGAAATGAAGACCCGGGGTTTAAAATCCGAACCGCAACAATTACAACGGTTTGCCCGAATATGAGTGCAGACGAGGTAGACAGGTACGTCAGCCGGCAAATTGAAGATATTATTCTGGAGATGGATGAGGTAGAACACATCAAAGTGCAGTCCTACGACGGGCTTTCGGTAATTTTTGTAGATGTATATGAATCATATATGGTAATGCAGCCAATTTGGGATAGATTAAGACGGAAGGTTGAAATAGCTAAAAGAAAGCTCCCAAAGGGATTAGAGCCAATTGTGAATGATGAATTTGCAGATGTTTTTGGGACAATTTTTTCAATAACAGGAAAAGACTACTCTTACAAGGAATTAAAAGATATTGCAGACAATATCCAAGATGAACTTTTACTTTTAGAAAATGTAGGTAAAGTACAATTGATGGGCACCCAAAAAGAGGCAGTATATCTGAATTTCAGCCCAAGCGACACTTTAAACAATAAAATTAATCACTCAATTTTAAAAAACTATCTTCAAAACACAAATGTTTTAGGGCAGGGGAGCTACATTAAAACCGGCGGAAAAAGCCTTCTAATCGAGGGTACGAGCAATTTTGACAAAGTTGAGGATATTAAAAATACACCGGTTGATATTTTTAATAAAAGCATAAAATTATCAGATATTTACGATATTAAAAAGGGGTATATTGAGCCTCCAACAAGCATTTGCAGAGCAAACGGGCAAAATGCAATTTTATTTATTTTATCAATGAAAGATGGGGGAAATATTTTAAAATGGGCAGATGAAATTAAGGCTGAAATCAAGCACCTGAGGGCTTATTACCCCATAGGCATAAATTTTGACATAATGGCAATTCAGGGGGATTACGTTAAAATTTTAACGGACAAATTTACCTCCAGTTTGGTGCAAAGTATTGTTATCGTAGCTTTTTTGGTGCTTATAATCCTTGGAATTAAGACAGGACTTATAATTGGCGGGATAATTCTTTGTATAATATTATCCACCATTTTTGTTATGGAAAAAACGGGGCTCGGGCTTGATAAAATTTCATTAAGTGCGCTTATTATTTCGCTCGGGATTTTGGTGGACAACTCAATAGTAGTTGCAGAAGGGATTTTGGGGCAAATTAAAGATAGTATACAAAATGGCGTTAACAAGGTTCAAAATCTTACGCAGACTGCAATTGGGGTTACACAAAAATATCAAGTACCGCTGCTGTGTGCCTCAATTATCACTTCATGTGCGTTTTTGCCGGTTTATCTTGCTAAAAGTGCCGTGAGTGAGTACTCTTCAGCTCTTTTTAAAGTAATGTTTATAACGCTGCTTTTAAGCTGGTTTTACTCAACCACCCTTTTGCCTTATCTTATCACGGTTTTCAAGCCAAAATTACCAAAAGAAAAAACAGGAAAATTTGACGTTAAAAATTTCTTTAGCCCTATAATCAGCTATAGTGTAAATAACCCGAAAAAAATTATGTTTATAACCTTGCTGCTCACAGGTTTAAGTCTGATTTTATTCAGTTTTGTGCCAAAAATATTTTTCCCGGATTCAGACAGAAATATGTATGAAATCAGAATTAACCTTCAAGAGGGCTCAAACATATACAAGACAAAAGATACAATTGTTAAAATTGAAGATTTTATAAAAACTCTGCCAGAAACCGGAAATTTTTCAAGCTATATTGGTACATCCGCCCCAAGATACGTTCTTTCTTCAAGCCCAGTAGCGGATAGAGAAAATTTTGGGATGATTTTAGTTAATACCGATGATTTTAGAAATGTGGATAAAAGCATTTTAGCTGTAAAAAAATTCATTAATAATAATTTTGCAGATGTTAATTCGGTTGTGCGCAAAGTGCCTCTGGGTCCACCTTATGATGCTCCTGTCGAAATAAGAATTTTCGGGCAGAAGACAGATAAAATTTTCAAATATGTATACAAATTTCAAGATAAATTAAAAAATATCGACGGGGTTTATTTAGTTAAAAATGATTGGGGCAGTAAGACTCCAAGGATAAAAATAAAAATTGATAATGCAGCAGCTTCAAGATTAAATTTAACCTCATATGATATCTTATCCTCTATCCGCGCAGGCTACGCTGGAGATGAACTATCAAGCTATATGGAGCATACAACCAATATTCCGATTATTTATAGAATGGAAGACAATTTAAGGGTCGGCAGAAATATTGAAAGCTTGCAGCTCTTATCCAATGATGGCAAGGTTATTTCGCTTTCCGAGGTTGCAAAAACCACTCTTGGGTTTGAATACCCGAAAATTTTCAGGCGCGATAACAGACTCACAGTCACAATCCAGGGGTGGATAGATGAGACAACAACGGCAAATGCTGTCATAGAAAAGATTAGAGAGGATTTAGACAAGGAAAACTGGGAACTAAATTATGGTTACGAATTTGGGGGAACATACGAAAATTCCAAAAAGGGTAACAACTCTATTATGAGAGAGATTCCTACCGCTTTTTCAATTATAATTATAATTTTAATTATTCTTTTTAATGAAATTAAAAAACCGTTAATTACTGTAATTTGCGCTCTTTTAGCCTTAACAGGCGCTAATTTCGGGCTTTTTATCACAGGTTCTTACTTTGGATTTATGACATTTTTAGGGTATATATGCCTGGTCGGAATTGCTGTAAATAATTGTGTAATATTTTTAGAATCCATAGAAAGCAAGCAGGATAAGGATTTAGAAAATTCATCACCCCTATCACCCATAATTCAAAAACCGCAAAAAGATTCGATAGATGAAGCTAAAAGCGGTCTGCAGACAGCAAAACAGGAAATAAACACAAATAATACCAAAGATGAGCAGCTGAAAATTATAGTCCAAAATGCTGCCATATCAAGGGTTATACCGGTTTTTTTAACCGCTGTCACAACTATCGGCGGGATGCTTCCTCTTTGGATTGGGCGTGACCCGATGTTTTCTTCCCTGGCTATAGCAATTATTTTCGGGCTTTTGAGCTCTGTTTTTATAACACTTGTAGTTGCCCCTGCTTTATATATGATTATTCAGAAATAAAAGCTGTATTGCAGCTTTTTTACCGGCATTTTTGCCAATTACAAAACAATTTTTATTCTTCTATAATTTCTTCTAAAGCATTGTCAGATTCTTCTGCAGCTGCTGCCTCTGTTTCATCGGATTTTTCAGCCTCAACTATAATTAATACTTTATCATCCGGTACTGATTCTGTAGCTTCTGCAATTTTATCCAAAGCAGAATTTTCTTTATTGGAAATCTCTACTCTATCATTAGCTGAATCAATATCTGCAGGCTTTTCTACTTCATTTACAATATTTACCGTATCATTTTTATGCCCAAGCCCCAAAATAGGGTTAACTACTTTATTTATAATGGTTTCAGCCACCTTATCAACCGGTTTTATTGTAGCAAATAATACGGCAAGAGAAACACCTGTAGTTATTATTTTGCCCCATTTTCCATCACTTTTTAAAGCAGGGTTTTTAGCTATTTTGTCACAAGCTTTTTTTACAACAGTTTGGGTGCCTTTTATCACAAGGGTGGGAAGTGCAACACTCTGCAAAAGCTGCGCACAAAGCTCGCTTCCACCGGTTCTGAAACTTGGTTTTTTTCCGGTACCGTCTTCACCTTTTTTAAATTTATCGGCAACATCAAATACAATATATCCTATCGCAGGAATCCAGGATAGCCCCGGGATTTTACCTATTATTCCTTTTGAACCTGCACACACATGGGAAACTGCAGCCCCAAGCTCATTTGTAAACCCAAGGTACCTTACAGGGGTGTCTTTATAAATATCTCTTTGCCTTTTAGCTGCTAAAGCATTGACTAATTCTTCACTTGGCTTTATTTCAGCTTCCCTTATGTTATTTTCACCGGAAATAAGGCGGGGTTGTCTTTTTCCCATACTTACATGGGATGTTATATTTCTATTGTTAAGCTCCATCAGGTCTTTTTACTTCCAAAAAATCTAGCATGTATATAAAACATGTGAATAAAAAAAATTGCCATTAAATATTAAAAATTCAAATAATTTTAAATCTGCCTAAATGGCTTGTGAAGGTATGGTATTTAAAAAATCAACAAGAGATTTAATATCCGCCGTTTCAAAGCCGGAATTTAAAGAGATTCTAAGGCGGGCAGTATTTTTTGCAACAGTAGGATACCTTATTGGGAGGATATAAAATCCGTTTTCAATTAAAAGATTTGAAAGACCTACAGCATTTGAATTTTCACCTATTAAAACAGAAACAATATAACTTTCACCCATAATATCAAAGGTTTTTAAATTGTTTCTCAAATAAGAATTGAGATTAAAAAGCTTATCTTGAAGTATATTATCTTTTAAAATAAGGTTTTTTAGGGCATAATACGAAAATGCAACGCTTATTTCAGGTAAAGTTGTTGAAAAAATAAAGCTGCGGGCAAAATTTATAAGATAATCTATTAAAATTTCATTACCTGCAACAAAAGCCCCGTATGAACCTACAGCTTTACCAAAAGTTGCAAGGAGTAAATCTACTCTATCAAGCGCATTTTGCTCTTTGCAGATACCAATACCGCCCCCATAAACACCAAAACTATGAGCTTCATCAATAATTAAAAGAGCATTGAACTCTTCTTTTAAATCTGCAAGTTTATTGATATCTGCAATATCACCATCCATACTAAAAAGACTTTCTGATGAGATTATTGCCTTTTTATAAGACCTTCTGTATTTAATGAGTTTTTGTTTTAAATCTTCATAATCAAGATGGGCATAGGGAATGATTTTTGCCTTAGAAAGTCTGATGCCGTCAATAATACTTGCATGATTTAATCTATCAACAAAAACAACATCATCTGCACTTAAAAGCGAGGAGTATACCCCGACATTTCCATGGTAGCCGCTGTTAAAAATCAAAGCACGTTCTTTATTGAAGATTTTTGCCAAAAATTCTTCCAATTCTTTGTAGATAGAATCGGTACCGCAGAGCAGCCTGGCTGAAGGGTTAGAAATTTTACTGCCTGATTTAAGGTATTCTTGCAGAAAATCATTTCTAAGTGTATTATTGGATGAAATTCCAAGATAATCGTTGCTGGAAAAATTTAAAAGTTTTTTAGACATAAAGGCGCAGCCGGTTTTTAAACCAGCTGAAGCATTATTTAGAATAATATATTTTCCATCTTGTTTAATATCTTTAATTTCTCTAAAAGAAGATTTTGATTTCAGTTCTTCTAAAGCCTCTTTATATGAGGAATACAGACTTTCATCATTTTTCATCTTCAAACCAAACTTTATTCATAGCACAAATTAAATCATGTTTTTTACAATACTCAATTAAATCGTCTTTAATTTCTCCAAGCAAAATAAATATAACAATTAAGTTTGGTACAGCCATTGCAAGCAATGTAGCATCAGTGAAATTAATTACACTTTGAATATTCATTGATGAACCTATTACAACACATAGACAAAATAAAATTTGATACAGCTTTGTTCTTTTGAAACCTTCGCCAAATATATACCCCCAGGCTTTTTGACCATAATAAGACCAGGAGATAATTGTTGAAATTGCAAAGAGAATTATTATGAAAGCTAAAATATACGGGAAAAAGCTGATAGCACTTTGAAAAGCGGCAGATGTTAATTCTACACCAGATATTCCCTTGCTGTAATTTAGATATTCGCCGGTTATGATTATTACGAACGCTGTCATAGAACACACTATAACAGTATCAAAGAAGGGTTCCATCAACGACACGAAACCTTGAGATACAGGTTCTTTTGTCTTAACAGCAGCATAGGCAATAGGAGCAGAGCCTGAGCCTGCTTCATTTGATTGAATCGAGCGACGCATACCCATTATAATACAGCCTATTATGCCCCCCGCAACGGCTCTAGGGAAAAATGCCTCTTTAAAAATTATACCGATTGCTTGAGGCACATGTGTAATATTTATACAAATGATAATCAAACTTACAATTATATAAAGACCGCACATAAAAGGAACGACTTTTGATGTTACGTTAGCTATACTCTTAATTCCGCCGACAATTACCAATCCTACAAGAACGGCAATTATGAGCCCAAAAATCCAGCTGTGTGCAAAAAATATACTGTTATCACCGCCGGTTATACCTATAATCTGTTTGGTTGCCTGATTTGCCTGGAACATGCATCCTCCGCTTAAGGCACCTGGGATACACATAAGTGCAAAAAACAAAGCCAGAGGCTGACCCAGCCATCTCAAACCTTTTCTTGTAAGCCCATGGGCTATATAAAACATAGGACCGCCAGAAACAGAACCGTCGGCATTGAATCTTCTATATTTTAGCGCAAGGGTTACTTCGCAAAATTTCAGCGCCATACCAAATATTGCGCCGACACACATCCAAAACATAGCGCCAGGACCGCCAACAGATATTGCAATTGCAACACTTGCGATATTTCCTAAACCAACAGTACCTGAAAGTGCCGTTGCAAGCGCACCAAATGACGATACTTCACCGCATTTGGAATTATGTGATTCATTAAATTCTGTTTTTTTCTTACCGAAAATTTGCTTTAGTGAATGTTTAAAACCCCATATGCCAATCCATCTAAAATAAAAAGTAACTATAATGCTTGAAATTAAAAGAAACAGGATAACAAGAGGAATTTTAACCCCTGAAATTTCAACAGGGAAAAATACAACCTTTGAAAAGGCATCAGAAAACGGAGCAAAATATTTATCAATTTTTTCATCTATGCTGGCTGCAAATACGCATGCCGGCGACATTAGAAGTGTCGTCAAAGCTAAAGACAGCTTATAAAATAAATTTTTTGCCATTATATTCTCTCACTCTATTTTTAATTGATAAAATTAAATTATTTATCCACCGGGATAACTAAAACCTGACCTATTTGAAGATTTTCAGGATTTAAAATGTTGTTAATCTTCTTTATTTCTTCAATTTTTCGTGCATCATATTTTCCGTAAAATCTGTATGTGATTTTATCAAGAGTATCGCCGCTTTTTATTGTATATTTTTCCCTGCGGGCAGTTTCAGCTGATTCTTTTGATTCAGACAGCACTTCAAGATTTGCAGCACTTTTTGGCGGCTCAGGTATGGTTTCTTTTCTATCAGGTATTGATGAAATCCAAACTACCAAACTTACTATTATAAGAAAAATCAAACCCCCGATGACACCTATGCTTAAGTATACACCGTCCGGTTTTGATTTGATTTTTATTTTGATTTTTCCCTGATTCGAAACGTTACCGCCTGAATTTGTCCCTGCAGTAACATTTTTCATAAAACTTCTATAAAGAACATCTAATTCAGGATTTTTGCTTGTTCTTAAAAATTGGTTAGCATCCGCTGAAACGCGCTTTTGAGCTTGAAATTTAACATTTTCAAGCATAGACATTCTTTCTTTGGTCAAATTAGATCTATGAAGAGTAGAGCTTTTCATATAGAATTACCGTTATAAAAATATTCTCTACAATAGTAATAAAAACAAGGTTTCAATTCAAGAAAAACAATATCCCGCATTAAGAAATATTACAAGGCTATTTTTTAGACACAGCATATTTTTTGGCGCCATTAAACATAGCATCCAACAATTCTCTGTTAACAGCCTCATCAAAACCGTTATCTTCAAGATGTTCTACAAACACGTTTTTCCAAAGATTAAACAGTTCTTCATCTTTAATATTTAAAATTTCACCGATTTTCTTAAACTCTGAAAAGTCAATAAACAAAGGTTTCGCACCTCTTAAAATATCGACAATCTGAAGTCTTTTCTTTCTTTCAAATTTCTTTAAAAATTCAACCGTTGAAAGCTTATTTTTCTTCATATAATCTTTTATACTTTCAAGATTTTTATCATATGGCACAGGGTCTGATGATATCACATATTCATCAAATTCTTCAGGTGCTATATCCATAACCGTTGCAACTCTCTCTAAAGTAGTGGAGCGGGTTGAAAACGGAATAGCTTCATCAATTAAATTGTAAACGTATGATAGTGTTACACCTATCATTTGGGCAAAATCTTTTTTGTGGATTTTATTTTTTTCCAGAAACTCTGCCACTTTTTGTGAACTTTTTTGTTCGTTTTTTTGCTTATTTTTCTTATCCTGCATAGGTTATACTCCTGATTTTTATGTTATTATGCTTAATTATATTGAATGTTTAACTGTTATAAACTTTTTTTTGTATAGCTTGTTTAACTAAATATAAGATTAATTTATTTTACTTCACAAATACTAATAGAGAAAGGTATTAGCCTATGAAAGCTATTATTGGGCTCGGTAATCCGGAAACTAAATATAATTCCACAAGACACAATGCAGGTTTTATAGTAGTAAACCAAATCTTACATTCTAAAGATATCAGATTATCCGAAAAATTCAAATCTTTTTTTGCAAAAAAAGATGATGTAATTTTTCTTTTACCCCTTACATATATGAATTTATCAGGCGAAGCGGTAATTGAAATTGTTAATTTTTATAAACTTCAACCAAAAGATTTGCTTATTATCTATGATGATATCAGTCTTGACATTGGAACTTTGAGATTTAGAAAAGACGGCTCTGATGGCGGGCACAACGGTATAAAATCAATAATTAAACATCTTTCAAGTAAAGATTTTAATAGATTAAAAGTAGGCGTTGGTCCATACACAGGAAATATGGATTTGGCAAATTTTGTGTTGCAAAAGTTTACAAAAGAAGAAAATAAAAAAATGGAAGAAATAGCAAAAATTGCCGGTGACGGGGCTTTGGAGTGGCTGGAAACTGATTTTGAACATCTGCAGTCAAAATACAATAAAAAGTGGCTATAAAATTTTATTTTTGGCTTTTTTAATAAAAAAAGTATAATTATAAATAGTATGAAAGAAATTGAGTTTAAATTTCATAGTTTGTCTTTCCTTTGCATTTTATTTTACTTTCTTTTCAGTACAAATATTTGTGCTGCTCAAGAGGAGCTATCCCTTGATATGCCTGATTTTTCAGGCATAAAAGATTCTGCCAAAGAAATTTTAAATAAAGGAAAAGAAAAAGCCGTTAAGCTTAAAGACAAAGGGGCAGAAACATTTGATGCTGCTAAGGAAAAGGTTGATAATGCTAAAGAAAAAACCGGAAATAAGATTTTAAGCAAAACGGGAAAACCTACAGGAAGCGTGCCCAAAGGGCTTACAAGAAAAGAGAGGGAAGAATTAATATTAAAATATCAGGATAAAGGGTATTACGGCACACTTCCAAATATTGAAAGAGAATTTAGTTATATTAAACAAAAAAGCAAAAAAACAAACTTTGGCAGCAAATATAAAGATACCCTGCTTGAAGAGAATTTAAAGCAGGCACCCCTTGATGACGAACTGTTTTTAGACGTTATTTTGAAAAAGGGTAAAGATACAAAATTTACAAAAGACGTTTTAAGGATGATTCCGCTTTTAAATAATTTTAAAAATTGCATTGAAAATAATTGCGATATTCAAAAATTTAATGCAAACGTTAATGTTATTGATTTATACACAAGACGGCTTGAAAAAGACTACGGCAGTACAATGGATTCACAGAATGAAGGGTTTTATTTAATTCAAAACCTTGCATATTTAGCAAAGCTGCAAGGAAATTTAAAATATGAAGCAAATTTTTATTCAAAATATATGCCTTTAACAGGAACCGTTTATTCAAAAGAAAATATTGAAAAAAAAGATTATGAACTTTTGCTTGAACTTGATAAAACAATATTTACATTAGAACAGTTAAAATAATAGCCATATTACTTCCATTTAAGATGAATGGCAAAAACCAACCTTTAGATTAAATTTTAAACAAATAAATCTATAAGGATATTTTTTTATGAAAAAAACTGTGATAATCTGCGGTTTATTATTTTTAGCGCAAAGTGCATACTCTGAAATTGTAATAGACAGCCTTCAAGACCCTGAATATTTAAATGATTCAAGGGCTGCTTATAATTCTACCATAATAGAGCAAACAGGAATTAATCCTAAAACAAATACAAGAACAGTAACTGTTAAAAGAACCTCTAACTTAAATAGCGGGCAATTAAGCAAAATTGAGCGCAAGGTATTCGGGCGCACATATGTTGGAGATGATGCCACAAACAGGCTTCAAAGGCTTGAATCAAACGTATATGGGGCAATACAAAGAGGGGATGAACGCAACCGATTAACCAGACTTTCAAGCGCTACACAGAATTATTCAAATAAATACCCGGAGTATGCGTATAACAATAGTTATTACAACTACAACAACTATTATAATAACCCTTATTACAACAGATACACACCATACAGACCATATAACAGATTACCAAGACTTAGAAATGTTATCAGAAACTTAAGAAACGGTTCACTTACAGGATATACACCGCCTTTAAGTAATTCCTTTAATAATTCTATGAGCAGCTCGCTGGGTAATTATTTAGGCTACAATAATACTCAAAACAGCTACTATAACCCGGGTTTTGGATATTCAAATTCGCAAAACAGTTATTACAATAACGGCTACAGCTGGTCAAATAATTATCAAAACCCGTTTTCAGGCAGCACATACAGTACATACTCTAACCCGCAAAATACAAACAGATATTATACAAGTACAAATGGAAACACTGTAAGTAATGGTCAATTTACCGATTTATTTTCAAACGGCTCATCAGGTTCTGAAACATACTATGATGACGGACGCTACAGAAGAAATTTAAGTTCAACCTCAGGCGGCTGCGGGGTTAAAGTAATATATTAATTTTTAAGCTCCATTTTAAAAACACCTCTTTAAAATAAGAGGTGTTTTTAATTTTCAAGATATTTTTGCTTATAAGATTTGCTGCCTTATTATAGCGCCTGTCTGGTTTGCAACTTCTTCATAATTGGTATTATAGCTATACATTCCGGTTGTGCGTAAGCCATTATTTTCCCAGACATTTGAATAAGTATAATTTCCGCTTGGGTATCCATTTGCATTTGATGACATCAACTGTGCATTATAGTGTGCTATATCGTAATTTGAAATTTGGTTTGCATTTTTTAATTCGTTCCCAATCGGAGCTGTAAGAGCTCCAAAGGATGTATAATCTGCACTTCTTACAAACCTAGAGTGATTTGCCGCACTTCTTGTTATAAAGTTTGAAGATGTTGAATTTGCTGCATCTCTTGCAATTGCATAATCAGCTTTTGCATTTTTAAGTGTTATTAATTCAGCCTCTGCACCATTACCGCTCTTACTTGCAGTATTATAAGCCTTTTTGGCATCATCAAGAGCCTGCTTTGCATCAACCTTTGTTTGCTCAAGTTTTGGAATTTCAGTTTTAGCGTTTTCAAAGGCTTGTTTATATTTAGCATTTACTAAATCCTGCTGGGCGGTTTTTAATTCACCACGAGCAGTCTTTAGTTGCTTCTGTATACTTTGCTTTGCAGCATCATCTGCAGCGTTTGTCAGTTGTTCGTTAAGCTTATTTACCTTGCCTTCTGCTGATTTCAAGCTATTTTGAGCTTCATTTACAGTTTTATAATTTTTAATATCTGCATCCATTTTTGCCTGAGTTTCAGCATCTGCGTTTTTATATCTGTTGTATTCTTTTTGCGCTGTTTTTGCCGTACGGGCTTCGCTGATTTTAGTCCTTGCCTGGCTTGCAGAAGTTTGCGTACCTTTAATTATACCTTCGTTTTTAATATTATTTTTTACATTAGTGTATATTTGCGTTCCCTTGTAGCCTGCGTTGCTTGTATTTATTTTTAATCTGCCGTTTACCCTTGTAAAGCCCCTGCCGCCTGTTACAGTATCTTCTGCGAATGCTTTAACTGTGTTTCTTCCATTTTCAATAACACCTTTAACACCTGTTTTTGAGCTTTTTGCAACATTGCTCATTGCAGAGCCGCTTGTTGCTTTCATCGCTTTTACGCCGGCTTTTACACCAAGGGCTGAAACACCCACTTGAAGGGCGGATGCACCAATATCTTCAAATGCAGCCTTTGCCTCTGCATCCGTACCGCCGTTTTTATATAAATCAACTGCCTGACCCACAGCTTTCGCGCCTGAATATAAACCGCCTGCAACGCCTGCAACGCCTAAGCCCACTGCAAGCGGCGGACATAGCACGCAAGCAACAACTGTGCCTGCTGTTAAAAGCAGTTTCTTTGGGTCAGTAACAATCCCTACAACAGTATTAACTATTGATTTTCCAGCACCCTTAAGGGTGTGAAGGATTGCACTTCCAATGCCGATTTTCCCATCGTCCTTGCCGTCATCACATTTATCAGACCACTTAGAGCCTGATTCAGCGGGCGTATTAACTTCCGATGATGTTTCGGTTTGCACTGCTGCTGTTTTTGAAGCCCCTACTTGAATATTATCCCCAACAGAGCCTGCATTTGAATTTTCAAACATCCAATCAGGAGTGTAAGTATAGTCTGTCTTAACCTGATTTGTGCCGGTTTGAGTGTTTCGCCTTGCAAGTTCTGCAGGGGAAGCTGAAGTGACGTAGTTCAACATAAAATTTTTCTCTCTTTAATTTTAGTAAACAAGGAAATAATAGGTTTAAAAGCACATTAACCCTGGTGTTACCCAAAGCAGATGTGTTTAAAATATCTCTCTTGTATATATAAAGTATATTTACTCTAAAAAATTGCCATGAAATAATAAATATTTTTAAGAATTATTAACATTTTTATGCATTGCTTTAATAAAATATTCTTAAATAGTTTTCATGTAAAAAGCCCTGACAACTCAGGGCTTTAACATTTTATATTTTTATTATCTTAATTTCCAAATAATGCTTGCAATGCTTGATTAGCAGATTCCAGTTCGCTTTCCAATGCTGTATGCTGCGTTTTCCATTGAGCCCAAGCTTCAGGGTTTTGGTGTTGCGACGGTTTACTGGACCATGAATTATTAACCCTTGTTTGTACATCATATAGTGCTTGGCTTTTTGCAAGTATTTCTGCTTCAGATGCTGCTGTATTTGTGCTAGCTGCTGCAGTTTTTGGTGCTGCTACCTTAGGCACTGCATTTTCTTGAATAACTGTTGAATATAAATCATCACCTTGGTTGCGGAAATATCTTATCATTTCCTGTTCAGCTTGAGAAACCCCGGAAGTACTTGCATTGCTGGTTTTTGGTGCTGCAGGAGCTTTATAATTTGGATTAATTTCTATTTGACCATTTGCACCTTCAATGTACATATCTGTGGTATTAACATTTTTAGCTTGTGCAACCCATTTATCAACATTTGCTTGAGGAGATTGCGAGTTTAGAATTTCTTGCGCCTGTTGTTCAGCTTGCTTATTTGCCACTTGTTTTAATGTTGTTGTTAAATCTTGTTTTGCTTGCAATTCGGCAGTTTTTGCATAATCCAGGTTTGCTTGCGCTTCTTTTACAAGCTCCTGACCTGCTTTATAATCAGCTTGTGTAAGATTTCTATTATCAATTCCATCTTGAAGCATTGATTTTGCAGTATCTAATTCAGATTGAGCCTGCTTTACAGTAAGACTTTTATTTGTCGGTTTAACATTTGGATTTGATTGCGACTCAACTTTTACCTCAGAACGGCTTGACTGCCAATTATCCTGCTGCTGCCCGGTTTGCTGAGTTTGTTGAGGCTGCTGGGTTTGTGAGCTTGGTTTACTGCCTTTAGGATTACAGTAAGCGTTACGATTTGATTGATATGTTGAAAGCTCATCGGGAGTAAGTGTTGCCTTTTGTGATTTTGTTAATTTAGTTGCACCGCTGATATCTTGTCCGCTCTGGCTTGTTGTATTTGAAGCTTGCCCGGCTGCCTGAGTTTGACCTTGTCCGGTTTGCTGAGCCTGCTGGGCTTGCTGCCCCTGTGCTTGCTGGCTGCCATTTGCATTATTTGCTGCAGCGGCATTTGCCGTTTTATGAGTTAATTTTCCAAATGTATCTTTTCCTGCGGTTACCGTATCATCTTTAAATGCTTTAACTTTATCGCCAAACTTGGCACCTTTGCCAAGCTTCGCCATTTCACCGCCTCTTGCCTTCATAGTTTTTAAGCCACCAAATACAGCGGTCGCTGAAAGACCAGTTGTTAATACACCAGAGCCAACCTGTTCATAGGCGGCTTTTGTTTCGCCATCTGTACCGGTGCCCGAATTTGCTATTTCATCGGCCTTCTGCAAACCGGTTACAATAGTGCTAACACCTTTTGCAAGACCAATTGCACCGCCAATTACTGCAATCGGTGCGCCAATAGGAGTTGCACAAAGAAGAGCGCCGCCAGCCACCATAAGAGCCGGTAAGAAATTTCCTTTAGCAGCTTCTGTAAATGGTGCAGTTACTAAGTTTATGGCAGATTTTAATACACCCTTGCCAACGCTTTCAAATTTTTCACCGGTGCTTATTTTGCCATCATCCTTGCCATCCGTGCAAGCATAGTCTATATCAACAGTTTTAGCTGAATCATTATCATTAGATGCATAAACTGATACTTCTTCTGCAGAATTTGACGATGTTTGTGCTGCAATTTGCTGCGTATTCGCATAATACGCAGGTTTGTAGTCTGCATAAATGGCATTGGTTGACATTATTTCTCTCCTAAAAATATTTTTTCTCTCTTATATCCAAATAAAGTAAATTTATTTATAAAAATTGCTTAAAAAGTATATAAAATTTATACAAATGCTTATATTTCAAGGGTTTACGAGTGTAATAATTCTTAATAATTACTATATAGGTGTCCTAAAATTTTTCGTATTATAATTTTATAAACTGTTATGGAAAATAAAATTTCAATAATTGCGCTGGTTACGGTTTTTTATATATTTGGTTTGAGTGCTTTTTATACAGGGCTTCATGCCGGTTTTGCCTGTTTTGTCTGCATATTATTAATTGTCTTATGTCTGTTAAATAAAATAAACCCAAAAATATGTGTCGTTTTAAATTTAGTCTTCATTTTCGGATTTTATAATGCAAATTTTCACAATAAAGAATCTGACAGTTTTTCTTTCATAAATGCTGCAAACAATGTAAAAATAAGAGGAAGAGTTTATTCTATTCCAAATATAAACAACAGCAAGAAAATGGCAAAATTTTTCCTTGGATGCTACCAGGCAAAAATTTATGACAGTGAATTTAAACCTATAAAAACCAGGGTTCTTGTTTCAATTCAAGATGATAATGAAAAATACAAAAACATTAAAATAGGTGATGTTATAGAGATTGAGGGAAATTTAAGAAACCCGCCCACAGCAAGTAACCCGAGCGAATTTAACTATAAAAAATATTTAAAAAACAAGGATGCATTTGTAATTCTTTATTCAAACAACATGGAATTTAAAATTTTAGGGCGCCCGAATATAAGATATGCCAAAAACAAGACTAAAGAAGTCTGGTGGAGCAGTCTGCAAAAGCTTGACTCAGCAAGGGAGTGTATAATTTCAAAACATGGTCAATATATAAAAAGCCCCAATCTTGAAGTATTGGGCGGGATAGTTTTTGGTGATGATGCTATAAATCCTTCGGATGAAGTTAAAGAATCTTTTATAAATTCAGGATTACTGCACTTGCTTGCAGCTTCAGGGCTTAATGTTGCCCTTATTTTTGGAATTTGGTGGGCAGTGAGCAGTTTTTTAAATTTTTCGTACAAAGGAAAACTTGGCGCGGGAATTGCAATAATTATCATCTATACTTTTATGACAGGGTTTCCACCCTCAATTTTAAGAGCTTTGATTATGCTCATTATAATTTTAATAGGCAAATTGATTTTTAAAACGGCAGATAATTTTACACTTATCTTTTTTACAGGTTTTATTATGCTCTTATTTAACCCGAAATTATTAAATGATGTCGGATTTGAATTATCGTTTCTTGTAACAGGAGGGCTTATAACCTGTGTGGAGCCTATATGTACAAAATTTAAAGAATATGATAAAACTTATAAAAAACATTTCACAGGAAAAATCAGGAATTTTATAAAATATGCACCGGAAAATACTATTTGGAGAAAATTTTTAGAAAAACCTGCTTTTGAAAAAATAATTCTAGGTATTATCTATATCTTTTCGCCAATTTCTCTCCTGGGGGTGATCTTAGTGCCTTTAGTTGCACAATTTTGGGCAGCACCTCTGCAGATGTATTATTTCAATACCTTTACGCCATATAGTGTCTTTGCAAATATTGCAGTAGTGCCTTTTATCGGGGTTATAAGTTTTGCTGGATTTGCAAGCTCTATTTTAGGTTTTATCCCGTTTTTTGGAGATTTCATTATAAAAATTTCAAGTTATATTTTAAATCCTTTAATTACAATACTTTTGAATATTTCAGATTTCTTTTCAAAACTTCCCGGTGCAATTATTAAAATGCCATCGGGTCAAGTGTTTCAAATAATTATTTATTATTTAATAATCTTAGCTTTTATTCTTTGTATTAAGGAGGATTTTAAGAAAAAAAGAAACTGTATTATTTTTGGAATACTGGCATTTATCTTATCAGCTTCAATAATTTACAGCACAGCAGTACAAGCTTCGAATAAAAATTATGAAATTATAGCATTCAGCGTTGGAAATGCAGATAATTTTTTAATTAAAACACCAAAGAATAAATATATAATGATAGATACGGCAAAACTGCCATATAAAGGAGTTTCGGGCGCAAAACGCGTAACACTTGAATATCTTTATGATAAAAATATCCGCACGCTTGAATATCTGATTGTGACACACTTTGACAATGACCATTCAGGAGGAGTTATTGATATTTTAGAAAATATTAAGGTTAAAAATGTTATCGTGCAAAGAAACACCTGTGATAGTGTTAATTCCTGTAATATATTTAATTATATGAATAAAAACAAGGTTAAATACAGGGTTGGCAAAGACAATGAAATTATATACAAGGAAGATAATGGGTTTAAGGTAAAAACACTAATTCCAAATAACCCCAAAATAAATAAGGAAGATGATAATGAAAACTCTATAATAACTTTAATAAATAATGACGGGAATTATGCGCTTTTTATGGGGGATGGCGGAATAAAAGCATTTAATGCGGTTAAAAAAGATATTCCAAAAGAAATTAGGGTTTTAAAGGCAGGACACCACGGTGCAAAGGGTGTTATTAATAAAGAAATGCTTGAATACTTAAAGCCGGAATATACGATAATTTCAACAGGGATAAACCATTACGGACATCCAAATATCAATACCGTAAAGATGATTGAAAACTTTGGAAGCAAAATTTATTCAACCAAAGATGACGGCGCAATCAAATTTTCATTTGATAAAAAGGGAAATGTAAGAATACATACCTTTTTCAATCAAGATAAAGAAAATAGATTTAGATAATATATTTATTCTTTCATCGCAAGTTTACAGATTAGGGTATAAGGGCAGTATTCACAGGCTTTTTTGGATGGGGTGGGTTCAAAATTAAGATTTCTGACATTTGAGATAAAATCTTTAATCTTGTTTTCAATTTCAATATTATCTTCATTTGTTAGATTAGCATGAGAATAATTTAGCCCCTTTTCAACGTATAAAAGCGCACAGTCAAATACTTCCGCACCGGGGTTTATTTTTTCATACAAATATTTATAGAATCTAAGCTGGTTATGATAATTTTCATCAGGTTTTATTTTTTTAGCAGTGCCTGTTTTAAAATCATAGATATAAATTTTATCGCCAGCTTTAATAACCCTATCTACAAAGCCTTTCAGGGTATATCCTTCTTCACCAGATTCAAGCAGAAGCTCGCTTGCAAGAATATTTTCAAGCGGGGTTTCTATAAATTTTAAATAATTTTCATTAAAAATCTCTTCGCCGCGGGCTGTAAATTTTTCTCTTGCTTCCTCGTCTTTAAATTCAAGGGCTGAGATTTTTTCCTTAAAATAGCCTAGAACTTCTTCAAGTGTTGGATAGTTTCCACGCTCTTTACCTACTCTTGCCATTTTTTCAAGCGCAAAATGGACAGCAGCACCAAAGGACAAATTATCAACATCATCCGCAAACACTGGAACATCTAAAATATTTGCATAATAATATTCTCTCGGGCAATTTAAGTATTTGTTTAAAGCTGAGGCACTCACTATAATATTGTCAGTTCTTTGTTTTAGTTCATTTTGAACATCATCGGAATTTTGATACAAAAGTGCACGCTTGAGTTCATCTGCGTAAGTATCTAAATCCATATCAAAAGTTTGTTTATCGCAAAGTGCATTGTCATTCAGCATATCCGATGCCAGATATTCACTCATAGCTTGAACATTCATATCTTCATCACAATTAGAATAACTTAAGTAAAGCCCGAATTTTGAACGGGTAATACCCACAAATAAAAGCTTTAATTGTTCTGCTTTTTTATTTTCCTCTTTATCCTCTAAAAAGCAGGATTTTTGAACAGGCAGCTCAAGCCCCATTGGGGAGCGCGCCTTTTCCCAAAGTTTTGCTGTCATTTGCGGCAAAAAGACATATTCAAATTCCCGCCCCTTTGAACCATGGTAGGTTAAAAGCTGTACTGCGTTGCTGCAATATGGATTTTTTTCAATCTCCATCTTTATGCCTTGTTTTAAATATGTATCAAGGTGATTGATGAAATCGGGCAAAGTGGCGGTTTTATGCAAAGAAGTATAAGAATATACCTCTTTTAAAAGTCTTTTTATAGCTGCAAGGTTTTCAAATTTTTCACTTGATGTGTTTGAGAAATATTCTAAAATCCCTGTTTTTGAAATGACATCATAAACAAGTGCGGATAAGGTTTTAGAAGATTTTTGCTTTTTTAAACCAATAAAAGTTGAATAAAAATCCTGAATTTTTTTTGAATCTTTAAATGTTGTATCAAGATTTTCTTTTATAATATCGAAAAAAGTTCTTTTTTTATTGTTTTCTGCACTTTGCTCATTTGTTTTATCAGCAGTATCTTGCTCATTGCCTACCTTCTTGGGGCTTCCAATGCGGCTTAATTTCAAAAGTTCAAAGTAGTCTTTTTCACTGATTAGAAACGGCTCATTTACAAGGAGACCAAAAAGTTTATCTGCACCTGTATATGTGTTATCCAGGCATTTTAGATAAAAATACAATATTATAAAGCTTGGAATTTCAAAAACACTTTTCTGCCTGTTTAATTGATACGGTATATTTTTTGCCTTTAAAATTTTTGCAAAAGGAACCAAAAGGTCATTCCTTTTTGATAAAATTGCTATTTCTTTTGGCTCAATTCCTTTATTTATAAGGGTTTCAATTTTTTCAACAATGTCATTGTTTTCCTGTAGGATTTGAGCATAGTATGAAAAATGAATTTTCTCTTCTTTTTGTATTACCTTATCATTTTTTGCAATAAGTTTTTTATCAATATTATGCAGTTTAAATTCAGGATCATTTGAAAGACGGGATTTATCATTTTTTATAATATCTTCTGCAAAATCCAAGATAAGCTGGCTTGAGCGGTTATTTTCATTCAAGCAGATAACCTTGGTTTCAGGATATTTCTTTAAAAAAGTTTTAAGGTTATCACACCTTGCCCCCTGAAAAGAATAAATTATCTGGTCATCATCCCCTACGACAAAGACATTATTAGTTTTTGCACCGCGAGCTATATTAAAGATAAGTTCGTTTTGCCCTGAGTTTGTATCCTGATATTCATCTACAAGAATATATTTAAACCCGGATGATATTTCAGCTAAAAGCTCGTCATCATAATCAATGGTTTTTAAAACAAGATTTAACATGTCTGAAAAATCAATCAAATTATGCTGATGCAGACCTTTTTCGTAAAGTTCATAAATTTCGTAAAATTCTTTTGCCTTACCGAGTTTTTTTTCAAAGGTGTCAATTTTATTTAAGAAACTCTGGACAAGTTTACCTTTTTGCTCGCGTTCTTTGTATTCAATCTGCAGTTCATCACGATGCGGCAGCCAATCAGGGTCTGTTTCAAAAAATTCAAAATACTCCTGTATTGAGATTCTCTCCCTTTTAATTAAATCAATAGCTGAAATTATCTGGCTGACATAATGGTATCTATTTTCCCATTTGTCTTTTAAAAATTCAATTCCTTTTAGTGCATGGTATTCATCAATACACTCTTTTACAATAGTTTGTTTTGTAATATCGTCTACCACCTGAACGTTATCAAGAAGTTCAAACTTGCTTGGGAAACGGTCTATAATATCTTTACAGAAGCTATGATAGGTTGAAACACAGACACTCATAGCTCCCGCAGCGTTACCCTCCATAGCTTTTACAAGCCTTGTTTTCATCTCACTGCTTGCAGCTTCAGAAAATGTCAGGCACAAAATTTCAGACGGCAAAACCCCGTTTTTTAGCATACTTTTGATGCGCTCAATCAGGGTAAAAGTTTTACCGGTGCCGGGACCTGCTAGAAGCATTACAGGACCGACTAAAGTATTAATCGCTTGCTGCTGTCTCTCATTTGCCTTTATAACACTTGAAGTATTTATAGCATTTTGAACTTTTAGCTCATCTGAAACATCTTGGGTACCAGAGTTTTTGGATTCAAAATTCTGAATTGAAGAATCCCCCATTTCAAGCAAACTCATCTGTCTTGAATTTTCTGTCATAGATTTATTGAGTTCATTAAATCTTCATCAATATCAAAGTTTGAATAAACGTTTTGAACATCGTCATGTTCTTCTAATTTTTCCATAAGAAGAAGTATTTTTCTTGCAGTTTCAGAATCCGTTACTTCTGTTGAATTAGAAGGGATTCTTGTAAGCTCTGATGTTTTTGGCTTTAAGCCCATGCTTTCAAAACCTTCAACCGTTTTTTGGAAATTTTCCACAGTTGTTGTAACTTTTATTTCATCTTCTTCTTCATAAACATCTTTTGGCTCAAATTCAAGGCTGGCTTCTAATACTTCATCAAGCGTGATTTCTTTTGGTTTTTCTTTGCTCTTTTTATCTTCCGGTTCCACGATTTTATCAAACGTAAGCATTCCAACCGGCTCAAATATCCAGCCAACACAGCCATCCGCGCCAAGATTTCCGCCAAACTTTGTAAAATAACTTCTGATATCGCCTGCGGTTCTATTTTTATTATCGGTTGCAGCCTCTATAAATACAGCAACACCGCCGGCACCATACCCTTCATACGTCAATTCTTCAAAATTTTCAGAACCGCCGCCGCCGGCGCCTTTTTCAATAGCTCTTTTTATCGTATCATTGGGCAGACCGCCTGCTTTTGCTTTATCAATTGCTGTTCTTAGACGAAAATTCCCAGCAGGGTCTCCTCCGCCCATTTTTGCTGCAATAATAATTTCTCTTGAAAATTTAGCAAAATTTACACCGCGCGCAGCATCTGCTTTTGCTTTTTTATGTTTAATATTTGCCCACTTTGAATGCCCTGACATAGATTTTCCCTTAATTTTATTATCATTAATAAATAAATTAAAACACACAATAATCCAATTATCAAATAATTTCATGTTTGCGCTTTATAATGAATACCTATGCAAATTCAATCTTTAAACATCTTTTCATCAAGCTTAATTTCAAACATTTCTTTTAGTTCAACCAAAAGAAACAACTTGTGTAAAAAGCAATATAGTAATGATTATTTTGAAAAAAATAATTTTATATCTTCGCAACTTCCAAAACGGGTGTATGAAAATGCAAGAGATGTTGTTATGCAGAGTCTTTTTGACAAAAATCCAAAAGAGAGTATTGTCTTAATAAGAGAAGGTGAAATTTTATTTCACTCAATAGGTAATGAATTTGAAGCTGAAATACCCGATGAAGTTATGGATGAGATTTTAGATTCAGGAGATGGCAGCATAACAATTGTGCATAGCCATACCCCTGAGAGTACAGGTTTAACTGCTCCTCTTTCTTTAACAGATATAGGCAATTTAATTGATAACAATGAGATAAATTGCATTTGTGCTGTAAACAATAAGGGAGAATATTCTATTATAGAAAAAATACCCGGCAGAAAATACAATGAAGCAACAAGTGAACTTATAGATAATAAATTTTGTGCGGGTTTTGTAAAACTTTTTAAAGGCAGCAAAAGGAAAGAGTATTTAAATTTTTTAAAATTTATTAACGAAAACTCAACCCAAAAAGAAAATGAAACTTATGATGATTTTATAGAGAGAATGTTTACCATACAAGACAAGCTTGATGAATATTATGATTATGCAACAACATTAAAAGGTTTCCCAAATTATACCGAGGATTTTTGGAAAAATAATGCCAAAGATTTTGGTTTTAGATATTATTCAAACTTTAGTTTTTAACTTATTTATGCAACAATAAATGTATTATGAAAAACGAACAAAATAACAATGAGCCTACAAGGCTGGATTTTATAAGAAGCTTGATTGCTGATTGCAGATATGATGATGCAATGGAAATGCTTCAAATTGCAACAGAGGATGAGCCCGATAACATTGATTACAATTATGAATTAGCCAGGATATTTATGGAGATGGGGAATTACTCTTCCGCTGTTTCTAATTTAGAATTAGTGTTAGAAAAAACCCAAAGCTCTCTTTTGTATTTTATGCTTGGTGAAGCCTATCAAGCAGATGAGCAGATAGATAAGGCAATCGGGGCATATTTAAAGGCAATTACCGTAAATGAAAATTTTCCTTTTGCATATAAAAAACTTGGTATGCTTTTTATGGCAAGATGGGATAAGGAAAGCGCCAAAGAATATTTTGAAGATTATCTGAATTTAGACATAGCAGAAGATGAAAAGGAAAGTATAAGAAAAATCTTAGAAAGGATTTAGCTATGTCAGATATGAATGTTGAAATTTACACTCTTGATTACTGCCCATTTTGCAAGCGCGCTCTTGCTTTTTTAAATGACCATAATGTTGATTTTACACAAATAAAAATTGACGGCAATGAAAATGAAATGAGAAGAAAACTGGGTGAAAAATATTGCATAGAAGGCGATGTAACAGTGCCGCAAATTATCATAAACGGTAAAAGAGTCGGCGGATACACAGATTTAATCGCAGCATATGAAGACGGTACAATAAAATTTTAATTAAAATAAAATATATTAAAGCAGGTTTTTCTTGATTGCAGAAAACCTGCTTTTTTAATGAATATATTTTGTAAATCTTTGTAACAAAATAGAGCATAAACATAAAGTTTGGAATAAAAATTCCGAATATATAAAGTGTTAGCACTAGGACAAATTAAGGAATTTCAGATGTTGAAAAAAAGTTCAAAACCACAAACTAACAGTTTTAGCTGCATTGAAATGATGATTAACGGGGCAAAGAAAAGAAGGATGATGGCTCTTTGCGCAATTAAAGCATTAGACAACAATGCACGTAAATCAAACGTGGTTATGTTTAAATAGCATTTGAAATTTCAACACACAAACAACATTCGCACACAACAAAAAGGAAACATTAACAACTGAAGACCGGTTCTTATAAGCAAAAAGAACCGGTCTTATTGTATATTTAAAATAATTTTCTTAAAATAAAAACTAATTAAACCCGGCATTTATTGAATCTTGTTTTACAAATTTCTTTGCGATATTTTCTTCAAAGAAAAATATTAGTTTTTGCTTAAAAGTTTTTGGAACATAGGTCTCCGGCTCGGGTTCATTAATAATAACCAAAACTTCATTTTCTGCAGCCATTTTAAGGTTATTTCTTGCAATAGATTCAACACGCTGCATCGAATTAAAATTATTCAGCTCCTCTTTTAATTTGGCATTTCTTTTTTGAGCTTTTAATTTTAAATCATTGGATTTTATAATTTTTGCCCTGTATATTACGATTTTTGATATATTTAAAAGGGCACTATAGCCTATTTGAAAAACACATAAAAGAAGAACAAAGGTCATAAAAGAATGATAGAATTTAATTTTATTGTTCTTTTTCTTCTGCTCTTTATAGACTTTATTCTTTAAATTATCTTTGGCAATAGTATTAACATGGTCTAGTGTCATAAAAAGATATTACACTAAAATTTAATTAAAAACCAGTAGCGTAAATTAAACATTAAAATTAAAATTTACCCTATAAACCCCGACAGGGTTGTTGTTTTCATTATAAAAATTATAATCGCAAGGGTTATCATAAATCCATCCAAGCTGCTTTAAAATATCCATCGCAAGCAAAAGGCGTATTTTGTTATTATCTTGCGCCATTTTAATAAGCAAAAATTCATTTCTTTTATTATTATAAACAGATAAAAAGCCGCCTGCACCAGTTTTTGATATTAAATCAGAATTAAGCTGCATAATATGAGTATCCTGTCTATAGCCTGAAGCATCAGTGCCGCCAATTGTATAAGGATTTTTCATATACGCAGTTTTTAAAAAATTATACTTTTTATCATTGTAAAGTTTAAAAAATGCAAGTGCAATATTTTTAAAAGGAAGCGCCCAAACAGGAACAGTGCATCCATCAAGCGTTTGAGGGGGGTTGCTAAATTCTGATAATTCAATTATTTTATCCTTAATTAATTTCTGCAAAGGATGATGGATATTTGTGTAGCCATCCAAAGGAAAATCAAGCTGCTTTGATGCAGCAAGCATCATAGAGTGTTTTCCAGAACAATTATTGTGGATTTTTTTTGGTTTATCACCCAATTTTAAAACATCGGGATTTAAAGGGGATATTTCAGGGCATTGAAGATAAGACTCATTCAAACCCGCTTTATTAAGAATAGACTCAATAAGAGCAGTATGAATTTTTTCACCCGAATGGGATGCTTGCATAATTGCCAATTCTTCATCTGAAAACTGAAAATAATTTTGTGTACTATAATCAGCCATAATACTTGCCTGGATAGGTTTTAGAAGGCTTCTTAAAAAGAAGGGATAGTTATTATGTTCTCCAAATAATATATTTTCTTGCAGATTATCACTTTGAGCGCTGCATTTGATGTCTTGCATTTTAAATAAAGATACAATAGCAAAAAATCTTTGGTCAATAAATTCCCCGCGCATCAAATCAACGGCGGGGAAATAATTTGGAAACTTTATTTTTAATTCCTTATCTTCAAGCATTTTAAAATTACTCTTGAATATTAAGGATTTTTCTTAATCTGTTTTTCAAAATTTTATTTTCCTGGTCAAGCTTTTTCATCTGTCTTTGCATATTAGCATAGATTTTTTGCTGGTCAGAAGGGTTGTCGGCCTTAATAAATGATAAGCCCATGCCCATAATAAATCTTTTCCTTGATTCTTCTTTAAATGCAAGCAGAACCTTTACATCTTTATCCGTTATGTAGCCTAAAGAAATCATGCAGTCCGCAATTTTAATTTTCTCGCCGCGGCTTTGTCTTTCTTTTTGTTCTCTGATTGATTTTTCAAGCTGCGTGATATCAATTTTACCGAGTTTTTTTAATACCTCACCAGTTCTGATTTTTCCTGCCAAAAACTGAGCTATAGCATAAGTTTTATCAGATTCAGGCAAATCAACAAGTTCAAGCTCAACACAGCGCACAAACACTTTGGATGTTTCTGCCATTGTCCAATAATTTGAAAGAGTTATTTCAAATAAATCATTTTTGTAAGCACAATTTGAAAGAAAGATATAAAAATTTTCAGGCAATCCGGAATCTCTTTTTTCAAGCTCTCTTTTACCCTTAAAAGTAAGAACCGGAACATAGTGCTGCATAAGCTTTTCAGGATTCAATAAATCCAAAAACTCAGCCAGCTCTTCTGTTAATTTTTCTTTCGTCTTAAGATAAATAACCTGTTTTACCCACAACGGCAAAACATAAATATTATTTAAAAATAATTCTGAAACTCTTTGCTCACTCAAAACTTAATACCTTATTAAATAATGCTACTTAATACTAACTAGATGTATTATAATAGAATTTACTTTTAAAATAAATACCTAAATTAAATAAATACACCATTTAACTTAATATGATATAATAAATACTAATCACAAAGAAGGGCTTCAAGTGGATGAACAGCATTGAAAAGATTGATAAAATAAATGTTAAGAAAAAAATTGCCGCAGCAATTTCCATTATTTCAAACTCTTCTTTAATTGTATTAAAAATCACAGCAGGATTAATTTCAGGCAGTATTTCAATAATATCCGAGGCACTGCACTCGCTTGCGGATTTAGCAGCCTCTTTTATTGCTTATTTTTCTATTATGAAATCATCTGAACCTGCAGATGAGGACCATCCTTTTGGTCATGGAAAATATGAAGATTTAGCAGGATTCATTGAAGCACTGCTTATAATTCTAACAGCAATTTATATTTTTTACATTGCGGTTGAAAAACTTATAAAATTTGGTATGGATTATGAATTTGAAACAAATTTGGGCATCATAATCATGCTTATTTCAACAATTGTGAACTTTTTTGTTTCAAGATATTTATTCTATATGGCAAAAAAGAGCGATTCCATTGCACTTCAAACAGATGCAGAACATTTAAATATGGATGTATACTCTTCGCTTTCAATATTTTTGGGGCTTCTTGCGGTTAAAATAACAGGATTTTACATTTTAGACCCAATTTTTGCATTAATAGTTGCAGCCATTATTTTAAGAACCGGTTTAAATCTTACAAAGCAAGCCTCAAATAACCTTTTAGACGGCACCCTGCCGCAAAGTGAAAGAGAAACCATAAAAAATGTTCTTGAACATTTTAAAGATAAAGGATTAATGGGTGTTAAATCAATAAAGGCTTCAAAATCAGGCTCTAAAAGAGCTATTCAGCTTACGATTTTTCTTCCCTGCAAATTAACGCTATTAGATGCGCACACCTTATGCGATGAAATAGAACATGCACTGGGAGAGAATTTTCATCATTGCTCTGTCATAATCCATGCTGAACCAAACTGCATAAGCGGAAATCGCGAAAAATGCAATATGTGTAAAACCCATAATGTACTTCAAGCACAATAAAAAAGGTTATCCTTCAATTCTTCCTTTCAATTGACCACAGGCGGCGTCGATATCTGCACCGCGCTCAAGACGAACAGTCACTTTTTTGCCTGAAGCTTCAAGAATATATTTAAATTTCATAATGTCTTTTTTATCGGGCTTTTGGAAAGCTGCACCGGTGCCATCTTTGGCATCTACCGGATTATAAGGAATTAAATTAACATTACATTTTAAATCTTTCATAAAATGCGCAAGCTCTGCTGCGCACTCTTTGGTATCATTCAGCTTACCGATTAAAACATACTCAAGAGTCACTCTTTTGCCCGTTTTTTCTGTGTAGAATTTCAATGCCTTTTTTAATTCTTCAATATTATACCGCTTTTCAACAGGCATAATCTGCGCACGCAAGGTACTGTTTGGTGCATGAAGCGAGATTGCAAGGGTTGGCACAAGTTCTTCATTTGATATATCATAAATTTTTGGCACAATTCCGCAGGTAGAAACCGTTATGCGCCTTATTCCTATCATAAGGCAATTATTTATAAGCTCAATTGCCCTCATCATATTATCATAGTTATTAAAAGGCTCACCCTGCCCCATAAATACAACATTTGTAACCTTAAGCCCCGTATCCCTTTGAATGGTTAAAATTTGTTCTAAAATTTCATACGGCTCAAGATTTCTAATTATCCCCCTTTGCCCTGTAGCACAAAATTTGCAGCCCATAGCGCAGCCTATTTGTGAGCTCACACAAGCAGTTAAATTTGCGCGGTTATCAAAACGCATAAGAACACATTCTGCAGTATTCCCGTCTTTGTATTCAAGAAGATATTTAAGGGTCCGTCTGTGCTTATTTGTTTTGTTTTTAATCTTAACATCAGTAATAATTGCAATTTCAGAGAGTCTTTCTCTTAAATCTTTCTTGATATCAGACATTTCATCAAAAGATTTTGCATTTTTAACATAAAGCCAGGATAAAATTTGAGAAGCCCTGAATTTCTTCTCTCCTAATGTTTCCATAAAATCTTCAAGCCCGGCTTTATCGAGACCCGAGAGCCTTATTTTTTTACTTTCCTGCTGTGTATTTATGTTTTGTGCTTCCATAATCAAAGATTTTAACATAAAATAAAAATGGAATTTAAGGAAAATTTTATGGAAAAAATAAATATAATAGGCGGGGGTTTAGCAGGGTCAGAGGCTGCATTATACCTTGCAGAGAGAGGATACAAAATTAATTTATATGAAATGCGCCCCAAAAAACAGACAGGCGCGCATACAACGGGTGATTTTGCAGAATTTGTATGCTCAAACAGCCTTGGAAGCATAGCGGCAACTTCAGCAAGCGGATTATTAAAAAAAGAGATTGAAATATTAGGGTCAAATTTAATAGCTTTAGCTAAAAAACATGCGGTGCCATCCGGAAATTCTTTATCCATAGACCGTTTCGGGTTCAGCAATGCGGTTTCAAATTTAATTAAAAATCATAAAAATATAAACATAATAAATGATGAAGTTGAAAAAATCCCCGAAGGGCTTACACTTGTTGCAACAGGACCCTTAACGTCATCTGCCCTTTGTGATGATATTAAAGAAAAATTTGGGGAAGAGCATTTCAGTTTTTTTGATGCCATAGCACCTATTGTAAAAAAAGATACCATAAATTTTAATAAGGCTTTCTATGCGGCAAGATGGGATAAAGGAGAGGCAGACTTTATTAATTGCCCGTTTACACGTGAAGAGTATTTAAATTTTTATGAAATTTTAAACAATGCAGAAAAAATTGAATTAAAAGAATTTGAAAAAGAGGTTTTAGATAAAGCACAAAACCCTGCTGCCACAAAGAATAAAGCAAAATTTTTTGAAGGATGTATGCCGATTGAACAAATCGCAAGCAGAGGAGTTGACACGCTTCGTTTTGGACCGATGAAGCCTGTAGGATTATTTGACAGGCGGTTATTCAAAGAGGGAGATGAAGCACGTTTTAAAAAGCAGCAGTTTTATGCCGTAGTACAGCTTCGTCAGGATGATAAAGAGGCAGAATTATATAATTTAGTAGGATTTCAAACCAATTTAAAATGGGGAGAACAAAAAAAGCTAATTCAGGCAATCCCCGGCTTAGAAAACGCTGAAATTACAAGATACGGCGTTATGCACGCCAATACTTTTATAAACAGTCCGAAAATTTTAAACAAAGGCTTGCAGACAATTTCAAATCCTGATTTATTCTTTGCAGGGCAGATTACAGGAGTGGAAGGATACACAGAAAGTATTGCAACAGGGCTTTTGGCTGGAATTAACATTGCAAGATATATTGAACAAAAACCTTTAATTGAACTTGAAAGTGTATCTATGCTTGGTGCTTTGGTTGATTATATAACATTCAAAGAACATAAAAATTTTCAGCCGATAAATTCAAACTGGGGAATTATAAAAGAAATGGAAATGCCCAGACACGTGCGCAAAAACAAGGAAGAAAAAAATACCTTGTATGCAAATCGTGCAATTGAATATGTTAATAATTTAAAAAATATGCTATAACATATAGGTTATATTTTATAAACGGAGCAAATCGGATATGGAAATTTATGCAAAAAATCCGCAGGAATCCCGTGCGGATGTTGTTATTACGGGCTTTTTTGAAGACGACAAAACATTTAACGATATTCAAAAAAATTTAGATGAAAAATCTGGCAGCGCAATCACAAAAATCATTGAAAATGAAAACTTTAAAGGAAAATATCTTGAAACTTTTGTACTTCCTTTAGACAATTTAAAAATTGTAGCTGCAGGATTAGGCAAAAAAGAAGAATTTAATACAGACAAAGTAAGAGAAATAGCTGCAAAGGCTATAAAACAAGCTGAAAAATTAAGCAAAAATAAAATAGTTGGTTTCAATATTCAAAATAATGGTCAAATGTGCTGCTGCAAAATCTCTCATAATGTGACATTGGGCACTATTATAGGTGAATATGATTTTGATAAGTATAAAAGCAAGAAAAATGAAGAAAAAATTAAAGAAGTGGAAATTCTGACCGAAAAAGTTGAAAAATTCACACCGGCAATTGAACAAGCTAAAATTATCGGCGAAGCTATGGATTTTACTAAAAATTTAATCTTTGAGCCGGCTGAATATGCTACACCGACTAAAATTTCAGAAATCGCAGCAGAACTTGCAAAAGAAAATGGTCTTGAATTTAAAGTATTTAACAAAGAAGAATTAAAGGCTATGAATTTTAATGCTTTTCTTGCGGTAGGGCAAGGAAGCGTTCAGGAGCCAAAATTTATACACTTAAAATATACACCTGAAAACCCAAAGAAAAAAATTGCAATTATTGGAAAAGGTATCACATTTGATTCAGGCGGATTAGATATCAAGCCTCCGGCTTCAATGCTTACAATGAAAACTGATATGTCAGGCTGCGCTTGCGTTCTTGGTGTTATGAAAGCTGTAAGTAAATTAAAACCGGATGTTGAAGTACATATGCTATCCGCACTTTGCGAGAATATGCCGTCAGGCTCAAGCTATAAAGTGGGCGATGTTTTAATTGCAAAAAACGGAAAAACTATTGAAGTTGATAACACAGATGCTGAAGGAAGATTAACCCTTGCAGATGCCTTAACCTATGCCGATGAATTAAATGTCGATGAAGTAATTGATGTTGCAACACTAACAGGGGCTGTAATTGTGGCGCTCGGTAATACAATAACGGGCATTATGGGCAATGACAGCGAACTTACCAAAGAACTTATTGAAGATGGCAAAGAAGTTGGCGAAACCCTTTGGGAAATGCCAATTCTTGATGATATGCAAGACAATCTGAAATCCGATATTGCGGATATGAGAAACACAGGAAACAGATATGCAGGAGCCAGCACTGCAGCCAGATTCTTATCAAACTTTACCAAGGCTAAAAAATGGGTTCATCTTGATATTGCAGGAACAGCATTTATTGATAAACCCTACAAAGAGCTTGATAAAGGAGCTACTGCCGCTATGGTGCGCACTTTAATAAAACATATTACAAAATAAAATATTAAATAGTTATTTTGAACCCTGCTTTATTATATTTAAAGCAGGGTTTTGTTAACTTTTGTAAATAATTTTTATAGTTTTGAAATTTAAAACCTCATTTTAACTTTGTCTTTATATAAAGGTTATATATAAAATATTTACAAGTGAAGAAAAAGTGAAAGTTGGTTTTTAAAATGGGTGTTGAAACTTATACAATTCAAAAAGGCGATACTTTAACAAAAATTGCACGCGAACACTACGGGTTAAACGGCAAAGAAGCTTACCAAAAAGCTCTTGAAATCGCAAAGAATAACAATATTGCAAACCCTGATTTAATATATGCAGGTACAAGCTTAAACCTTTTATTTGAAAATGAACCGACAACCCAAGCATCCAATAAAGAATGCAAAAATACTTCACCAGCAAAAGAAGATATGCCTGCAATAGAAACAGAAAAAACAAATAAAGAAGCTGACTTTATAAACAAATATCAAGAACTTATAGAAAAACAAAGAAAATTCTACCAATATGAAGATGCAAAAGATTTTGGCACGCAAGAACCTAAAGATTTCAATCCTGAAACTGACACAAAAGTAGTTTTTGCAAACCCGGAAATATTCAAAACAGAAAATGTCCAAGAAAAAGTTGAAGCATACAAAATGGCTGCACTGGAACTTGCAAAACAAGATATCGAAGCAAATGATACCGAAGATGAGACCGGTAAAAAAGACGGTGTGCTAACCCTTAAAGAATTTGAAAAAGCTGAAATGGCATTTTTTGAAACAACATATGCCGCAAGCACAAAACAATTGGCAGAAGATATCTTTTTAGAGCAATATTTTACAGAACACGGTGCAATACCAACTGACGAAACTATTTATTCAGGTTCAAACAAAATTTATCAATCACTTGTTAATGACCAGATTGCAAATATAAGAATGATGTTTAATGCCTTTGATATAGATAACAGCGGCACTTTGGATGCTTCAGAAGTTGCAACACAATATGTATTTATGGATGCAGGCTTTAACAATAAACAAAACAGTATTAAAATGAACGGTCAAAACAATGAATTAATGATGGCTCTAGACGGTCAAATTGATTTAGATAACACAGCAATATACGTTCAAAATCAAGCACAAATTAATGAATATAAAGAAATTTTAGAAACCGGTAAAAATGTTGTATTCTATGATGATACAATGATTAAAGATATACACACAAATATGTTTGCATCATAAAAACTTAATAAACTATTATTATTTAAAATAAGAGCCTCTTTTGAAGGCTCTTTTTAATTTATTTATTTCAAAACTATTCCGGTTTATTTACAACAATCTGCGGGAAAGGAATTTCTATTCCAAGTTTATCAAACTTTTCTTTTATTCTTAAATTAAACTCTCTTTTTATTTCCCACTGAAACTGAGGATAGGTTTTAATTCTGCATTTTATTAAAATAGAGCTGTCATCAAAACTATCTAAACCTAAAACTTCAATATCATCTAAAATCATTTTACTAAATGCTATGTCATTTTTAAGTTCATCCCCTGTTTCTTTTAAAACATTCATTACATTTGGTATATTTTCTTTATAGGCAACAGAAATATCCAATACAGCATAAGAAAAATCTCTTGTCTGGTTTGTTACAATATCAATCAAACCGTTTCTTATATAATGCACACAGCCTTCATAGGACCTAAGCATTATCATAGTAAGGGTTACACGCTCTACCGTACCTGAAACCCCTTGCACTTTTACAATATCGCCAACCCTTATTTGCCCCGTAAGAAGTATATTTAATCCCGCAATTACATCCTGTACAAAACGCTGGGCTCCAAAACCTACTGCAATACCCAAAACACCGGCAGTTGCCAGAATGGGCTTCATATCTATTCCCATATCTTGTAAAATATTTGTTCCAAAAAACAAAAATAATATAGTATCTGTAACAGAAAGAGAAATGAGTCTTAATGTATTATATTGCTTTTTAGATTCAAGGTCTTCCGCCTTTGATATAATTTTTTTCATAACCTTGTTAATCAAGATATTTGCGGATTTCAAGGCAAGCACAAAAAGAAGCAGCTCAACAACTATTTTGAATAAAAGCGACACATTAATTTTATTTATAAAAGCAAGCATTGCGCCGTTTAAAATATTTTCCATATAATTTCTCCATTTTTTTAAAAATATTTTAACAAATTATATCATATTAAAAATTAATCCTTCAGATTAATAAAAATTTAAACCCCAAGGCTAATCTAATTTTGTTTAAAAATGTATAAACTTTTTAATTAAAGGGGAGTTTATGATTAAGGCAACTTTAGAGAAAAAAGAAGATTTTAATACCAAATTTCATAATACGGCTGAAAAATTTTTAAAGCAAAAGCAGTATAAGAGCGCGATTGCGCCATATTTAAATTCTATACTTATAAATAAGAAAAATATTAAAACGTATATAGGCATATCAAAAGCCTATAAAGGCTTAAAGGATTATGAGAAGGCAATAAAATACTTAAAAGATGCCGAAAAATTTGAAAAAGTAAACTTTGAAGTTTATTATGAACTTGGAATCAATTATTTACTATGTGCTAAACCCTATCTTGCAGTTGAATATTTTAGACGTGCAATAAAACTAAATCCTAAAAATTTAAACGCACAAATCCAGCTTGCAATAGCCCATGAACTTTTAGATGAACCGGATATTTCCTTGATGATTTACGATAAAATTATTGAAGAAAAACCTGGGTTTATTTTATGTTATAACCATAAAGCGGGTCTTTATATGCAGCTTGGAGAATTTGAAGAAGCCGCAAGAGTTTTTAAACAAATTTTAAAGATTAACCCAAAATACTTTAGGGCAAATTTGGGCTTAGGAATTTGTTTTGATAAATTAAAAAGACAACACTTTGCAGTAAGGTATTATAAAAAATATATAGCCCAAAAACCAAATTCAGACACAACAAGAGCACTTGTTGGAAGAATTGTTGAAATATACTCTAAAAAACCCGATACAAACAGAAGACTTAAGGTTGTAAGTTAGGCATTTTTATTTAAAGAAGCCTGTCCTTGAACATTCTGGTTTTTATGTGCGCCAAGGAAGCTTTGGAAAAGCATTTTTTGGTTAGAGTTAAATGTATTATAAACAGGTTTCGTATAAGGCAGATTAATATTTGGGTCTTTATAAGTATCTTTTATATTGCCGTCATTAAGAAGATATTTATTTTTTGTCATTTTTTCATTTAATTTTGGCAGTCCAAAACCAAGGAATCCAACTACAGCTAATAATGCAGCAGTTTCAAATTTGGCGCCTATACCTTTTGAGAATTTAGAAATAGGGTTGGTATTTGTATCTTTTAATACGTTTGCAAGTTCTTCAAATGCTGAATTTGAAGCATCTTTACCTTGAATTGCATTAATAATTTCCTTCCCGGGCTTTGTAAAATCAAAACCTTCGCCAAGAAGCTTTTTAGCAGCAAGTGTCAGGGCACCATCTTTACCATTCGCACCTTTTGCTCTATCAAATGTAAGTACTTTACCAACATTTCCTTTATTGTCATCTACAAAATTCAGGAATCTGGTAAGAGTTTCCTTGCCATTGATATCTGTATAGTTTGCGGCAATATCTTCAGCAGAAAATGCAGTTTCACCTTTTTGTTGGAAATACCCGAGAGCCTTTTTAAATTTATTGACATCTTCAGGAATACCTGTATATGTCAATGGCAAACCGGATTTTTTCGCCATTAATTTTGAAAGACCAGCTTTTATTGCCTTCATGGCAAAAGTGATGGTTAAAATCGTAGTAACGTCACGTCTTACAATTTCACTTCTTTCATCATTGTCACGAGCTTTTAAGAATCTTGGCACAAGCGTACATACTGAAATTAAGGCAAGAAAAGCACCGCGCCCAGAGTTCATGCCGCGTCCTTCTGTAAATTTATTAACCTTAGAAGTCCAGCTGCCTTCGGTTTTAACGCTTCTGCCTAATTTTATTAAATTATCGCTGAAGTTATTTGAGATTCTGGAAGCAGCACTATTTATTTTCATTGTTTGCCGCTCCTTGTCTTTGTTTATTTACCTGAGCATAAATTGCATCGGTTTCAGGGTTTGTTTTATTTCTTGTATATAATTTTGGAATAATTGACATAAATAAGCCCGTTGCAACAACCATCATGACATTTGTTATAAATCTTGAACCTATGCGGGCGTCTCTGAAGTTATCAACAAATTTCTCAACAAGCATTTTACTGTTTGATTGAACATTTTTTCCTTGTGCTGACAGGTATTGTTTTGCAAAATCATTTGAATAATTTTTCATATCATCAACAATATCACTGATTTTAAGAGGTTTGGAACCCGGAATAATTTTTGCAGTAAGAAAATCACCCCATCCTTGAGTATGGGATTTTTTGTCTGCAACAAATTTCGTGCTTAATTGCGATAATATCTCATCCTTGGCATCAACCTGAACGCCGTCTTTTGTGATTTTTTTATTAAACATACTCATAAAGAAATTTCTTTTAGGAGTAGCCTGGTCTTCAGCTTTAAGCATTAAATCAACATATTCATCAATATTAATATCAGAGGCGCCTTCAAATTGAGAGAATATATTTTGGAAAACATCTTTATAGAATGTCTTTTTAATTTCTATGTTAGCATTTTGAAGTTCATCTTTTGAAAGAGATTTAAAATCAATATCTTTGAATTTATTATCGCCTAAAGTATTTATGCTACCCTTCATAATGTCGCTAAATATTGCAATATTATCAACAGGAACTTTATTTGCTTCACCTGAATAATGGCTCGCCCCGGCCAGAACAAGGGCAGGGATAATAAACATGCTGGGTCCGGTTGTAAATTCTCTAATTGCCACTTCAACTGCAGCTTTATAGTTATTTTTTCCGGTTATATCTTTATTTCTGTCAAGTGCTGCAAACGTTCTTGGAAAATTAGTTCCTAACATATCCTGAACAGTAAATGAAGCAGCCATGCCGCCGCGGGCAATTGCTGCCCAAAAATCAATAAGGGAGGTTGTCAGGTCAGCACCTTTAAATGAAATTTGACTGTTGTTTTTAGAATTTTTAAGCACAGAAGCTTGGGACTGCCCAATATCACGGCTTTCCGTCAAGCTATTATTAATAATTGTATTGTTAACGCTTCTTACCTTCATAAATTTCTTTAAAAAACGGTCACAAAAAATATAACGCATCAAGTAAACATAAGTTGCTAGCATGGAACACTTTTTTAAACAAAAATTTACATAAAATGTTTAAAATTTACATGCCGGAATTTTCCAAGATGGCTTTAAAAGCTTATTTTAGGGATTTTACAAACAATTTATATCTTTTGGCTATTTTAAAGCCCTTGGAAGTGTAATTTTAACACTATTAAAAATTTTTATCAATTAGCTCTTAAGAATTATGAAATTTTTGAAGACTATTGTTATCTGATACTATTCTATCGGGGGAGTTATTTTTTAAAACGCTTGTTTTAAATTAAAAACAAAGAAATGGAAAAAGACTATTAATAAAGGAATTACACAGATTATGAAGGCATCATCATATACTTTTTGCAGTGCTTATTTATTAGGTTTATGGGCAGTTTTTTCAATGCTTACATTTTTAATTCTTGATTAATAAAATTTATATCACCTGATATTGCAAGTTTTAATTCTTCAATATTATTAAATTTTTTCTCTTCCCTGATTGGTTTTTTGAAGCTCACCTTAATTTCTTTACCGTAAATATCTTCATTAAAGTTTAATATGTGCGCTTCAAGAACGGGTTCGTTTTTATCATCAACAGTGGGTTTTACACCCCAATTAATAAGGGCATTATATTGAATATTATTCAGTTCAACACCGCCAAAATAAACCCCGTAAGGCGGTTTTACAATATTGTCAAGCCATTTAATATTTGCTGTATTAAAACCCAGTTTTCGAGCTAAACCCATTCCTTTGATAACTGTGCCTTTTATATAAAAATCATACCCCAAAAGCGTATTTGCTTCTTTTATATAGGCACGCTCAATAAATTTTTTAATATTTGTACTTGAAATAAGAGTATTATTCAAGCGCATTTTTTCTATTTCAACATACTTGTATCCAAGGTTTTGATGAGCCCTTAAAAACTCACTGTTCCCTTGGCTTTTGCCATCTTCCTTTTTGCCAAATGTATGGTTAAAGCCCGTTATTATATACTTTGGAGCAAATTGTTTAACTAAAAGCCTTAAATATTCATCAGCTCCAATGTTTTTATACTCTTCAAAATCCAAAACATAAGCAATATCAATCCCCAAAGCTTCAAACATTTTAATTTTATCTTCAAAAGTTTGTATACTTATACCTTTATTTTGGTCAAAATATCCGCCAGGCGACCTTTTGAACGTTATAACCGCGCTTTTTTTATCGGCACCTTCGCTTTTAGCAAGATTAACAGCGCTTTCCAGGATTTTTTTATGTGCAATATGCACCCCGTCAAAAAAACCAAGTGCTATTGAGGAAATTTTGGCACTATCAGGGGTTATCGGATGTTTTAGCGTGGTAAATATTTCCATAATCAATTACTATATCTATTATTTTGACTGCGGCTTATTTGATTTTTTAGGTTTTTGGTTCTTGTTTTTGCCCTTATTTTGCATACTTAAGTCGTTTTTTTGCTGTAATCGCCTTACAGAAAGCACATCCGGGATGGTTTGAATATTTAAAATAACCCTCTTTAGCGTTTCAATATCTGATAATTCAACACCGATATCCATAATACCGAATTTTTTGCTTTTTAAATAAGTGTTTGCATACGCTATATTTGTATTTGTATCTGCAATCTTGATTAAAATATCTTTTAGAATACCTACTCTATCCTGTGATTCAACCCTTAAATGTGCAATATATGTACCTTGCGACACATTATCTGCCCATTTAATATCCATCATCCGCTCAGGGATAATATCAAACAGGCATTTGCAGTCAAGTCTGTGGACGGTGACACCTTTTGATTTTGTAACAACGCCCACAATAGGCTCACCCGGAATTGGAGAACAGCATTTTGCAAGGCTCCAGAGCATTCCCTCTAAGCCTACGATGTCATTTTTCTTCTTATTTCTCTTACTCTTAGATTGTTCTTTTTCTTCAATGTTTTCAAGAGGTTTGTTTTCAGGTTTTTTAAGCTTATTTAAAACCTTATGAATTGTGGTTTCACCGTAACCAAGAGCAGCAAATAAATCAGGGGCGCTTTTATAATTCATCTCATGAGCGCATTTATCTATTTCGCCTGATTTCAAGTACTCATCAAATACTGCTTTTGTAAGGTTGGTTTCAAGGGCAGATTTACCAATTTCAATATTATCTTCCCTTTTATATTTTTTAAACCAAAGACGGATTTTTGAAATAGCGCTTTTAGTTACAACGAAATTCAACCAATCGATTTTTGGCATAAATTGCTTTGATGTTAAAATTTCAACAATATCGCCGTTTTGAAGCTTTGTATCAAGAGGAACAATTCTTCCGTTTATTAAGGCGCCAACTGTTCTGTGTCCGACTTCTGTGTGGATTCTATAGGCAAAATCAACCGGGGTAGAATTTGCAGGCAAATCAACAACATCTCCTGCAGGAGTAAATGCAAAAACCTGGTCTGCAAATAAATCAAGCTTTACGCTTTCAACAAATTCTTTAGCATCTGTTGTATCTTTATCAATTTCTACAAGCTTTCTCATCCAGTTAAACTGAATATCGTTTTTATCTTCAGCCTTAACAGAGCCTGATTCTTTATATCTCCAATGTGCCGCAACACCATATTCCGCTACATCATGCATTTCTTTTGTTCTAATCTGGATTTCAAAAGGCTTGTTTTTTGAGCCTATGACAGATGTGTGCAGCGAACGGTATAAATTACCTTTCGGCATTGCGATATAGTCTTTAAATCTTCCCGGGATAGGTTTAAACTGTGAGTGGATAATTCCTAAAACATTATAACAAGCTCTAATATCATCAACTATTACGCGAATTGCAGTTATATCATACAAATCGTCAAATGAAACGTTCTGGCGTTTCATTTTATTATATATACTGTAATAGTGTTTTGCTCTGCCATAAATGGTAGCATGGATACCGGAATCTTTTAGGCTGTTTGAGATAGTTTCAATCAAGGATGAAACCACTTTATCCCTGTCATGTTTTGTTTGAGCTACAAGTTTTGCAATTTCATAATACTTTTCAGGATTAATATAACGCAAAGACAAATCTTCAAGTTCTGCTTTGATTTTCCCGATACCAAGACGATTAGCCAGCGGTGCAAAAATATCAAGTGTTTCTTGTGCTATACGCTTTTGTTTATTTGCAGCCATATAATTCAAAGTACGCATATTATGAAGACGGTCGGCAAGCTTTAAGAAAATTATACGAACATCTTCCGCCATTGCAATAAACATGCGGCGGAAATTTTCAGCCTGACGCTCTTCCTTGGATTTGAACTGAAATTTTCCAAGTTTTGTAACCCCGTTTACAAGCTTTAGAACATCAGAGCCGAAACTCTTCTCAATTTCAGCAGGTTCAGTTTCAGTGTCTTCTAAAATATCATGCAAAAATGCTGCAATAATTGTATTTGTATCAAGTCTTAGTTCGGTTAGAATTTTCGCCACTTCAATAGGGTGGATAATATAGGGCTCTTCTGAAATTCTATATTGCCCGTCATGCAAGCGTGAAGCAAAAAGATAGGCATGTTCTATCTTTTCAATATCTTCAATTTCCCTTTTTTGGGAAATAAGCATCTCTTTTAACTCATTAAACAGCATCAAATATGACATAGCTTAATTTTACATCTTTTTTAGGATATTTCAATCTGTTATTTATATTAGAATATTCAGGATGGATATTGAAGAATTAAAAAATCTGATTCAAAAAGAAACAGAAGGCTTTAGACTAAAAATAAAAGTCTCGGCTAATTCTAAGAAAAACAGTTTTGAATTTCTGGATGATGAATCAGGAAACATTTTAAAAATAAAAATAAATAAACCCGCAGTGGATGGCAAGGCAAATAAGGCGATAATAGAGTATCTTTCAGAAATCTTTAATGTGCCAAAAAGCAATATTTCAATTTTGAACGGAGAAAAATCATCCCAAAAATGCTTGCTAATTAAACCCAAAAAGAATATAATTTAGCTGTATGGAATACCCATTATAAGATAATTTTGTAAAAAAATAATAAGACTTTGTAACAAAAGTTTAAAAAATTGTCAATATTTTATTTTGTCTGTACTTAAAATATACAAGTGTGAAAATCAAAAACTATTTTAGAAGGTTTAATAGGAAAAGTGAGTTTCGAGAAGTCAGAAGAAAAGAAACCTGCTAGCAATAAAAGGTCAAATAAAGAAGAAAGTAGGAATGAAGTTAAGATTAATTCCGTATTTTCTAACCCCATTAATCCAAAAGTCCAAAGCCATGTAAGAACAAGTGCAAACAGACTTTATGGAGGTTATTCAAGCCAAAATTATGCAAAGCAGCTAAATATAAATTATCAGGAAATTTTAAAGTATATAAATGAAGCATTCTTGAGCAAAAACGAACTTGGGCAGCTTTTTTATTCAATCCATAATATACTTTCTACAAGAATGCAGATAAATTGTTCAGCTCTTGGTTTAATCAATAAACAATCCAAATGTGTAAATATAAAACTAATAGATAAAGTAGGCTCAACATATTCAAGCAAAATAATGCTTACAGATACTGAAAATCCCATTGTAAAATGTATTCAAAGCAAAAAAATGCAGAGGGCCCAGGATATAAGCTTTTTAAGCGCTTCATATTTAAATAATTCAGCAATGCTTTTATTCCCGCTGATTACTGCGGATGAGTGCCTTGGAGTATTTGCCGTGGGTGATACACGGGCTGATATGTATACTGAGCTTTATCAATTTATTGGAAACTCTGTAGGATTATTTGCACAAAATATTAACTTACTTGAGATGGTTGAGAAAAATTCAGATACGGATACTTTAACAGGACTTGCAAACCACAAACACTTGCAGGAAGAATTATCCAAACAAATACATCTTGCCGAACAAGCAAATTCTCAATTATCAATCTGCATATTTGATATTTCAAACATTTCTCAAACAAACAGAGAACTAGGGCATGCTAAAGGCGATGAAATCATTAAAACGGTAGCTCATAAAATCAAACAAAGCATTAGAAATACAGACTTTGCAGGAAGATATGGCGGAGATGAGATTGCAGTATTAATGCCAAATACTCCTTTAGAAGAAGCTAAATACATAGCAGAATATTTATCTTATACGCTATCTTGCGTTATTGTAGACGCTGTCGGTCCAATTAAGGTAAGCGCCGGCATTGCAGCTTATCCTCTGGCTTCAAAGAATCAGGAAAAACTTCTTGTTTTAGCAGAGCAGGCTATGTATATTTCAAAGAGCAAATCTTATGAATCAGGCAACTGCATTGTTGTTACAAGTGAAGATTATAATTTCTGGGATGATGAAGCTCTTAAATGTTTTGCAGAAGTTTTAACCAAAAAACATGCTGAAATAGGTGTGGATTTTGAAGAAGAATTAATAAGCAAATTCCACAATGAAAAAATTATTTCCAATAAACATCTTCTTGATGTTGTAACATCTTTAGCAAGTACAATTGATGCCAAAGACCCATATACAAAAGGTCATTCAACATTTGTTTCAAGATACTCTGAAGCACTTGCAAGAGCATTAAGGCTTCCTGAAGCTGAAGTAGAACGTATTAAACTTGGAGCCTTACTCCATGATATTGGCAAAATCGGTATTCCTGAAAACGTACTTAAAAAGCCAAGTATGCTAACCGATGATGAATGGGAAATTATGAAGCAGCACCCTGTAATCGGGGCTGAAAAGGTTCTTGCTCCAAATGAATCATTGAGAGATTTAATCCCTATGGTTAAATTTCACCATGAACATTATGACGGCACAGGATATCCTTTTGGCTTAAAAGGAGATGAAATTCCGCTATCAGCCAGAATTGTCTCTATAGCAGATGCATACCACGCACTTGTTTCAGATAGACCATACAGAAAAGGTCTTGGGGTTGAAAAAGCTTGTGAAATTTTAAAACTTGGTGCAGGCGTCCAGTGGGATAAAGAACTTGTAAGACAATTTATTGTTATTGCTCCGTCATTATCAACAGAAGTGTAAAGAAAAACTTTTATTTATCAGCCAAATGATAATATTCAAGCTTTGAATTTATATCAAGCTTTTTAGCACCGCGTTTAAAGATTTTTGTTTTATATAGTCCAAGACGCGCAAGGAAGTATTTTATACTAACGCCTAATACTCCAAAGCCATATTTTGTTGAGCGTCTGAAATTAATTGAGCTTGCTTCAGGAAAATACTTTGTAGGACAGGAGATTTCACCTATTGAATAGCCGTAATAATAAATAAGTGCAAGCATTTCATTATCAAAAATAAAATCGTCATCACATTCTGCTAAAGGCAGATTTTCAAGAATCTCTTTAGAAAACGCTCTAAAACCTGTATGGTATTCAGATAATTTTTGCCCCAAAAAGAAATTCTGGAAAAATGTTAAAAATTTATTAGCACAGAATTTATATAATGGCATACCGCCCTTAAGTGCACCGTTATTTAACATACGGGATGCTATCACAGCATCATATTCATTAAATGCAATCATTGATGCCATTGCAGGAATTAGCTTTGGCGTATATTGATAATCAGGATGCAGCATTATAACAATGTCGGCATCTTCCTTTAGGGCTGCTGTATAGCAAGATTTTTGGTTTCCCCCGTATCCTTTGTTTTCATTATGCACAATAGTTGTGATATTAAGTTTTTTAGAGACATCTTTTGTATTATCCAAAGAATTATCATCAACTAAAATTACCTTATCTACAAAATCTTTATAAATTTCATTATAGGTAATCTCAAGCGTCTTTTCTGCATTATATGCAGGCATTATTACAACAATTTTCTTTCCGTTTATCATAAAAATAATAGTACACTACCTGTGCATCTAATAGCAAAATGTTTAAAAAACTTTGCAAATATGTAAATAAAATATATAATTAATCTTATGATGGAGAATACCGAAAGTTCAATTTACTATATAAGAAAATCTTTTGAGTTAAAGAATTTAAAACTGTATAAAGAAGCTGTTGAAATGCTCTATAAGGCATTATCCTGCGATGATATCGGCGATAAAAATATTGAGATAATAGCACAAATAGGCGACCTCTATATTTTGCTTAAAAATTATGAAAGAGCAATTGAACAGTATGAAAAAGTTTTAGATAAAGATAATTCCCATGTTCATAGCTTGCATCAATTGTGCGAGATTTACTTTGTTTTGCAAAACTATACAAGGGCGCTTGAGATTGCAAAAAATTTATGTAAAAAATCAAAAAGTGTTGAAAATTATATAAATTACTTTAAGGTATTATTCAAACTAAATCTTTTTGATGAAATAAAAGAACTTTATAACAGCCTTGATGATGAGGCTTTGCATAATGAAGAAATTATGTATATAGTTTCAAAAACAGAGCCTGAAAATAAATATGAACTTTTAGAAGACATTATTAAAACAGATTCCAACAATATTAATGCAAAGCTTGATTTAGGAATTTTATGCTTTAAAAAACAGGATTATGATTACGCTAAAGAATTATTTGAGTGTGTAGTTCAGGCTGAAAACAATCCCAAAGCTTATTATTATCTGGGGCTTATTTTCAATAAAAAAAATGAACACACAAAAGCTATAGATAATTTTTTAAAGGCAATAAAATACGATAAAACAAAAGTTAACAATTATTATTTTGAACTTGCAAAAGCATATTGTGACATTAACTGGCTAAATGAAGCACAAATTGCAATCTTAAGGTCTTTAAGTATATTAGCAAACGCAACACCTTACGCAGATACTATTGACGAGCATTATTTTATTTTAGGATGGATATATTCAAAGAAAAATGATACCAAGAATGCTATTTTAAATTTAGATATGATTGAGCCGCATTCTGCCATTTACAACAAAGCTCAAGTATTAAAGAATATGCTTGAATTTAAAAAAGGCAACATCATTGAAGCTAAATTAAATCTTGAAAAACTTTATGAAACAGATAAAGATAACCCATTATTATACTCTTCATTGGGGGAAATTTATAAGGAACTAAAACTTTATAAAAAAGCTGTTGAAATATATAAAGACGGCTTAAAAGCATACCCTGATTCATTTAGTTTTTTATCAGAGATTGTAGATATTTTAATTGATGATAAAGATTATGATGAGGCTTTAAAATACGCAGATGATTTTATAACAAATTATCCAAATTGCCCAAGCGCATATAATTCGCTTGCAAGAATATACTACAGGCAAAAAGAGTACGGTAAAGCCCTAAATGAGCTTTCAAAACTTATTCAGCTGGATAAAAACAATGCAGAGGCATTCTATTTTATGGGACTTATTTTAAATGACCTTGCAAATCCAAATGATGCCATTGAACATTTAACTATTGCTTTGAATTTAAACCCGACAAAGGCAAAATATTATGCACAGATTTCAAGAGCCTATAACTTGGCTGAAAATCACAACGATGCATTTTTGTTTATAAAAGAAGCAATAGAACTTGCACCTGAAGAATTATCTTATAAAAAACAAGCTGCAATGATAGCGGATGAAACAGGAAACAAGGAAGAAGCTAAATTTTACCAAAAACTGGTTCAAAACAGTGAGAATATTGCAAAACAATTAAGAAGTAAATAGCTTTTGTATTTTTAATTTGTTTATGATAGAATCCAATTATTGAAAATTAAATAATATTTGTACCTGCAGCTCAGCTAGCAAAATAACTTGTTGGTTTGCAAAATAAATAAATTGTTTAGCACAAACATTCTATTTAGCTGAGATACAAGTCAAATTTAAAAATCAATATTACCTGCGCCTGTAGCTCAGCTGGATAGAGTGTTTGGCTACGAACCAAAAGGTCGGGGGTTCGAATCCCTCCAGGCGCGCCATTTAAACTCCTAAAAGCAGGAGTTTTTTATTAGGAGGGATTCTCACCATAAAGGATTCTTCCCCATTCGCAAAAACGTAACATTTAATCACTTTTTTGCTCAGCTGAGTTTACTAAAATTAAAAAGCCGTAAGACTACCCGCCGCAAACTTTACATGGTATACCGCCACGTTTTACTACCTCTCTTTTCTCAATTGTTATACAATTTACTGTGCATTTTTTAGCCCACTGGCAGTATAATTTGTGAAACTTATAGGTTTTTGTATTAAATGCAACAGTTTCAGAAAGAAATAAAGTCAAAAACATATTAAAATTTGAATCATGATTATAATAAAGCCTCTTTATATTTAAAAGAGGCTTTTAAAATTCAAAATTAGGATAAAAACTTAAACAATTTTCAATACAGGCAAAATCATACCCCTACAGGCAGGGTTTTTAAAACATCATCCACAATCAATTCAGGTGTCAGGTGATATTTTTCATAAAGAATATTTAAGGGCACTCTATCTGTAAATTCTTTATCAGAGCCAAAATTCAAGACTTTCATACCAGAATTACCGTAATATCTTGAAACTTTCTCGCCAAAGCCTCCTGAAACGCAGCCGTCTTCAAGTGTAATTACAATATCGTGATTTACTTTTAAGGCTTCAAGCATTTCATTATCAACTCCTGTTAAAAACAGCGGGTTAATAACGGTTGGTTTAATACCGGTTTTTTGTTCAAAAGCTTGTGCCACAGCACATCCAAGATGATAAAAATTCCCAGCGCCAATTATAGCAAGTTTTCTACCATTTTGAGTCATTTTAAATTTATTTAATTTTGAATAATCAGTATTATCAGGCATACCGGAAGATACAAAATTATTAAAAGGCACCCTTATACCCACAGGATAATCATTTTGTTTAACAGACCATTCAAGCATTTTAAGATACTCTTCCTTGGTTGAAGGCGCTAAATACACCATATTTGGGATATTTGAGATTAAAGGAATATCAAAGGAGCCAAGATGCGTGCAATCTGCACCTGAGATGGCGCCCCAGTAGATTAAAAGTGTTATCGGCGAATTATTTAAGCACAAATCCTGCGACAGCTGGTCATAGGTTCTTTGAATAAAAGAGCTCATAACGGCAAGAACAGGCTTTGCACCCTGCTTTGCAAGCGCAGAAGCATAAGCTACAGCGTGCTCTTCAGCTATGCCGACATCTGTATACCGGCATCCTAATTTTTCCCTAAAATCTTTTGTAAAGCCGTATGCTCCGGGGGTTGCAGGGCTTATTGCAATAATATTCTTATCCTCTTTTGCTTTAGCCAAAATAAAATCTGTGGTTAATGTATTATAATCTTCTGTTTTTGCTTGTATAGATGATGGTTTTTCATCCAATGCACCGGGCAAAATCCAGTGATAAGCTTCTTTATTAGTCTCAGCTTCCTTATAACCGCACCCTTTGAGGGTCTTTATGTGCAATACAACAGGTTTATTTATATCTTTTACCTTTTTGAAGGCTTTAATCATAGATTCAACATCATTACCGTTTTCTTCATAGAAATATTCAAACCCTAAAGATTTAAAGAAATTCAATTCAGCTTTGCCCTTGGTTTCCCTTAAAAGTTTAAGGTTATCGTACAATCCGCCCGCGTTTTCAGCTATTGACATATCATTATCGTTTACAACAATTATTATATTACTGCTTAAAACAGCCGCATTATTCAGCCCCTCATAGGCTTCTCCGCCTGATAGAGAGCCATCCCCGATAAGAGCTATAACGTTTTCACTTCCACCCCTTAAATCTCTTGCCTTTGCAACACCAACCGCCAAACTAACGGAAGTGGATGTATGCCCCACCTTAAAAAGGTCGCAAGGGCTTTCTTCAGGTGCTGTATAGCCAGTGAAAACATTATATTTTTCAGGGTTTAAAAAACCTTCTTTTCTTCCTGTCAAAATTTTGTGCGGGTAGCATTGGTGCGAAACGTCAAACACAATTTTATCCTTTGGACAATCAAACACATAGTGCATAGCAACGGTTGCTTCTACTATTCCAAGGTTCGGACCAAAGTGTCCTCCTGTCGTGTTTACTTTTTTAATAATAAGTTCACGCATTTCGGCTGACAGCGCGTTCATTTCTTCAACTGATAAAGCTTTTAAATCATTTGGCATATTAACTTTGTCTAAAATCATATTTTTTTCCTTCTTTAAACTCGTTTTATAAAAATTCTACAGTATGAAGTCAACTCCAAGTCAAGAAGGAATTATAAAGAAAAAATTATCAGAGCATCAAAAGTTACATTGTCAGCATAAATCTTAAAATCTTTTTTATCCTTTGCCCAAAGATAAAGTTTATTCAGCATTTGAGGTTTTTTTGTGTGGTGGCAGAAAATATAATAATAAGTATGCCCGGATTCCAAGCTATTGAGTCTTTTAACATATTCATCAAGTGAAATTTTATCTTTGTCACCCATATTTTCAAATTTGACATTTTTAAAATTGTAAACCCCGGGTTTTTCCCTTAAATAAAATTTCGCCGTATTTATTGATTCCATTGGGATATAGAGGATATCCCCATTATTCATTAAAGACTTTGAAGTACCCAAAACGGTTTCAATTCGCTCAATATAATTTAATTTAAAAATGTAATTCTTTAAAACCGGTAAAATTGAGGCTGTGATTATCAAAAAGGCAAAAATTAAAACTGCATATTTTTTAAATTTTGAAGAATAATCAATATATTCAAAAAAGCTTGCCCCAATTATTACAAGAAGCGGCAAAATATAAAGGCTTACTCTTGAAGAGAGCGGATATATATGCAAATATGACAAGGCAACCGCGATAATAAACAAGATAACTTTCAGCTGGTTTTTCTCACATTTAAAATCTTTTAAAGCAAAAGCAAGTCCTAAAATAAATAAAACGGTGAATAAAATTTTTAAAACAGGAAACTGGAAAAACCAGGCAATAATTGAATTTAGAACAGTTGAAAAATTTGAAAGATTATAATTTATAAATCCGTTTGTCCAATAAATATGAAGCATTTGGCTGGAATTTAGATGATGTTCAAAAATGTAAAACAGAATAAAACTTATAATAAACGGAACTGCATATAAAAGGTTTTTAATATTTTTACTTTGAATAAATTTTAAAAGAAAAACTCCTGCAAAAGCAAACATAGCAGGGAAAGAAAACCATATTGAAAGGGCATAAAAAACTAAAAGCCCATAAAATTTTTTATCTTTTTTATCAAAATCCAGATAAAAATAGGAAAGTAGAATTAAAATATAGATTAAAACATCTGAAACATATTGTTTAAAAACTACAGAATAAGCAAGCAGCTTGATATTCAGGCAAAATAAGGTGAAAGCTGCTGCTATTGAAATATCTTTTGTAAAAAACTTTTTAGATAAAAAATAAAAAGCGAAAAGAGCCAAAATTGAAGATACAAAAGGAATCAGCCTTAAAGAATATTCAAAATTCTTTATAAAAAGTGTGAAAAATTTTGTAAATATTAAAAATAATGGCGGTGCCGCCTGACCAAAATTGAGCGGAATGAAGTACTCCAAAATACTCCTGTCAAATAAATTGAAAGCTAAGGAGGCTTCATCACCGTATAAATCAGGTATATCAATAAAGGCAAAAACTCTTAAAATAAGCCCGATAAGGGCAATTATGGCTATAAATATACCTGTTTTATTTTGCGAAATCTCTTTCATTTATAACTAGTTTAACATAAAAAATTCTAATCATTTTCTGTTGTTTTTTCATCTTTCAGATAAATAAGGCTTGTTATAAACCTTCTTTCAGAGTGGATTTCAAGGAGTATTGTAAAAGCATCCCTTACGCTGTTGTCCATCATCTCGAGCCTTTTTTCTATCAAATTATCAATAAATTTATTTTTTTCCGTGTTCATAGCTTACCTCTGTATATTGTTAAAAATTATTTGATTTTTGTCATGAATTTAATGACATTGTAACTAGATTTATAACATTTGTCAATATTAGCTTACAGATGTTAAATTAAAATCATGATTTTAAACAAGCTTTCAGAAATAATGGGCAGAAAGAGAATAAAAATGTCTGAACTTGCAAGAATGACAGGGCTTACAAGGCAGACAGTGTTTGAGTTTTATCACGATAAAAATAAGGTTGTAAAGCTTGATACGCTGAATAAATTTTGCTGGGCGCTTGAATGCAGGGTGGAAGACATCCTTGAATATGTGCCTGATGAAGAATAGCTGTTTAAACTACAATCCAACCCCGCTAAAAAATAGCTGTTAAATACCCTGCAATAATACTTATCACAAGCAATAGCAGGATGATTTGCATTGTATCTTTTTTATCTTCATTCTTTTTAATTAATACCAAAATCCCAAGCCCAGCCCCGGCACAAAGCCCTGAAACGCAGGAAGCAAAGCTGATTGCGCCTTTAATATACATAATTGTAAGCCCCACAGAAACCGCGCAGTTTGGAATGATTCCAAAAAGAGCAGTATAAACAGGCTGCAGAACTTTATTGCCAAGGAAGGCAAAATTCACAAACAACAATGGATTTTCAGCAAAATATGCAAACAGCAGATTTATCAAAAATGTAACTAAAAATACAAAAAATGCCACGCTTAATGTGTGGATAACAGGGTGCAAAAAGAGCTCTTTCAAGACTCCTCTTTTGTTTTTAGCTGAAATATTATGACTATGGCAGCCTTTTTCAATTTCTATATCAGAATCTGAAATCACATCCGGCAAAGAAGGCGGCATAATCGCATCAATCAAATATCCTGCAGCAAGCCCCACACCGATTTTTATTAAAATTAAAGTCAGTGCTATTTTATAGCCCTTAGGGTTTGAAATTAGGACAGGAATTGCTTCATCAGAGGTTGCAAGGTAAACTGCAATCAATGTACCTTTTGTAATTATACGCTTACAATACAATGTACTTGCAATCACAGAAAGTCCGCATTGGGGAATTGCTGCCAAAATTGCACCCAGAGCAGGTCCTGAATTTTTGGAAAATTTTGCCCAGGTTAAAATTTTATCAGAATAATAATGCTCAAGCGCCTCAATTACAAAAAATATTAGAAATAAAAACGGGATTATAGCAATTGAATCCCATAGTGCGTCTATAAATGATGTGTACAATGTCTGCATAATCGTTATTATACCAAGAACAAAAGACTCATTAACCTACTTTGGGATGAATTTTGAATACTTATATGAAATTAATGGCAATTAGAAAACTTTTTAGAATAATATCCCGCAAACCCTTGTAAGCACAGCACCTGCACCAATTGCAATGCAAAAAGCACTTATCCAAAGAATTACGCCCTCTTTTATTCCTCTTTCCTTGAAAACCATTATGAGCATTGCAATACAGGGAACAAAAAGGGTAATCACCACGGCTGATACAAAAATCTGCAGCGGGGTCATATTTGAAACGCTTGCCATCTCAAAAAGCCCTGAAGCCGCAAGGTCACGCCTTATTAAACCCATAATGAAAACATTGGAAAACTCGCTTGGTAGATGCAGTATATTTACAACAATCGGTTCAAGTGCTTTTTCTATTGCTTTTAGCCAGCCAAAATAGTTCATAGTGCTTATTATTATTGAACTTAAGACAAAAAATCCTGTTGCTTCCTTTAGAAACGAAACCATTCTTGAAACGGTTTTTTTCGTAATATTAAGGAAATTCGGCACCCTTAAAGGAGGAAGACTTATAAATAAATCAGAGGTTTTTCCTTTGGCGAATTTGGATAAAAGCGTTCCAACGGCTGCCATAGTTAAAAATAACATCAAAAGATATAAAAGCCATACTTTAAGCCCGCCAATTGAGGCCAATAAAACAACTATAATGCCTTGCTGCGCCGCACAGGGGATTGCAATCCCAAGCAGGGCAATTGTTATCATTCTTTCTTTATCGGTCGGGAGGATTCTTGTTGTAATTGTACCCATTGTGGTGCAGCCTAAACCAAGTATCAAAGGGATTACAGCCCTGCCGTTCAAACCGATTTTTTTTAGCATTTCATCGCAAAAAACGCTCATTCTGGGCAAATACCCTGAATCTTCAAGAATGGACATAAAGATATAAAATGCAGTTAAAAGAGGTACCAAAACACCTATAATAATACTTAGCGCCATTGTAAATACACCAAATTCACCCGCGATAATTTCAGATACGAGCCCGTTTTTAATATAAGAATCAACAAATTTATGAAGCATAGGGCAAAAATGCTCTTCAAGCCCTCCGTAGACAAAATCTACAACATTCCCAGAAATCCAGACTCCCACAATTTCAAACAGCAAATATAAAACAAGGGCAGTTGTAATAAAGCCTGTAACAGGATGAAAGAAAAAATGCTCCAAGCTGCTTATAATGCGTTTTTTAGGTGCATTAAACACAACCGATTTTTTTAAAGCTGAATTTACAAAATCAATTCTTTCATTGTGCAATTCTTCGCACTCTTTTGTATTCAAATGAGAACATTCAAGCTTTAGAAGTTCATAAATCCGCTCTGTATTTGACATTTCCCTATCTTTAAACATCTTTATAACAGAGGGCGAAATTTTGTTTGATACAGGAAAATCTCCAGTTTTTAAGAAATCAATAACATCAGCTACGCCTTGCTTTCTGGTAGCGATAGTCGGGAAAACCTTTACACCGAGGTCATCTTCAAGTTTTTTAAAATCAATATCAATTCCGCCCGCATGTGCTTCATCAATCTGGTTGACGACTAAAACAAGCGGAATATTTAAATCAATAAGCTGGGAGGTTAAAAACAGGTCTCTTTCAAGGCTTGTAGCGCCCACAACATTTACTATTACATCAGCTTCAGTGATTATTTCCTTTGTAACCCGCTCATCATCTGAAAAATTACCAAGACTGTAAGTTCCCGGTGTATCAATGATTTCAGCATAATCAAGTTTTGCTTTTGTGACAGCAACAGTAGTGCCCGGGTAGTTGCTCACCTCTGCATAAACCCCCGTAAGGGCACCAAAAATCACTGATTTACCTACATTTGGGTTTCCGACAAGAATTATTTTTTTTAAATTAGGGTCGCTTTTAAAAATCTTATTATTTTTGCCCGCGTTTTTTTGTGAATCGCTGTTAATATTATTAGGGCAGCATTTTGAGCAGCCTGCACATCCTAAAATACTCATTTTATATCATTTTGCCTTTTGAAACATGAATTTTTTTTGAAAACTCTTTACCTACAGCAATTGTCTGAAATTTTTCTTTTATTACAATGGGTCCAGGCTTTGCAATACATCTTATTGTCTGTCCTTCAAAAAGGGCAAACCTTATAAATACTGCCTTTGGAGTATCGGGGTCAAAGCCTGTTATTTTAACAGTTTCGCCAATTTTAACATCGTAGAGAGTTTTCATTGCAATAAAATTGTAAGGTAAGCCAAACTTTTTGTCAACAAAGAAACCTGTATTTTGCAGTTAAAATAATATAACAGGGCTTAAAGCATTATTCCATCTTACCTGTAAAGTTAAAAAACGGAAAGACTTGTGCAGCAGAGCTTTTAGTATAATTCTATTGAAGAATAAATTTTCTTTACCGTATTAATATCCCGTCTTGTCGGACGCAGATTGTAATTATCAGAGCTTGGGTACATTACATCGCTTTTATTTTTACTGTGTCCGCCCGTAATACCTATTGCATGACCTATTTCATGGACCAAAACCCCATAAACATCATTATCTGAAAGCCTTTTGCCGGATTTTGCAAAACGGGCTAAATAAATCTCAGCTTTTGGTATTAAAGAGTGATTTGAACTATAACTATAAGTAAGTGCACAGCCTATTGCGTTATCCATAGAGCATTTTGAGGGCGGGTTGCCAAAAACAACCGTAAGCTGGGCATCTTCTTTTCTATTTACCATCTCAAAACTTACAGTAGGATAAAGGGCGTTTTGCCAGGTGTAGAAAGCGTTTTTCAAATTTGCATTATTATCTGTATGCTGAATCCAAACCCTTATAGGCATTCTAACCCATCTGGACGGTTTTATATCGTCAAAATAATCGTCTTTATCATAGTTTTGCAGCTGCTCTCTTTGCCTTAAATCGGCATTAGCCTTGGTATTCAGGGCAAAAGCAGGTACAGCAAATTTTGATTTAGGGAAATTTTTTGTAATAAAATTTGTATAAAAAATCGCGCTTTTGTAATCTTTATTTTGATATAAAGAATAGGCTAAAAAGAAGATTATTTCAGGGTTTGCCTTGTCGTTTGCAAGAGCTTTTTTGTAGCAGGCAGCAGCAGAGTCAAATTTTTGGTATTTCATATGCTCTGCGCACTCCGGCGCGGTTTTTGGCTTTGTCATTCCTGCAAATCCGGCATTTTTATTAGAGAAATTTTCTAAAAACGGAATTTCAATCTGTGCGACAGATAAAATTTTCCAAGTTGCAAGAGCAATAAAAATAAAAAATAAAATTTTCTTAATCATATTCATCTTATTATAGCATTTTTTAAACAAGAGGGGGGATTTTTTATTTTAAAACCGCAAAATCGGCTCAATATAATAATTTTACATTTTGATTATGTTCAAAAGCAGATAGCAAAAAGGTTTTATGAAATTTATTTTAAAATTTTTAAGCCATATAAGGCTTTTAAGCGTTATTTTCGCCTTATTGAGATTTAAATTAGTCAAAAGTGGGCTTTTCACAGGATTTTACAGGAATTAAAATGCATAAATCCCAAGAAACACAAGGGTCTTAAAAGAATATTTTTTATAAACGCAGCCGTATAAGTTTTTTGCAATGTTTTTACCCAAAAGCATTGATATCAAAGGGTTTTTATAATTATTTTAAAACAAGTGGAGGCTTTGTATCCTTAGAAACCTCGCCGGAGATAATATTTGGAAGATTATTTTTGATTATTTTCTTACTATTTGTGTATTTTGCCATTTTCTCATAGTCAAAAATGCCTTCCCATCTGGCAACAACCGTTGTTGCAACACAATTTCCTATTAAATTTACAGTTGTGCGTCCCATATCGAGAATTTGGTCAATACCTAAAAGTATTGCTACACCTACAACAGGGAGATTGAAGCCGGATAAAGTTCCAGTCAACACTACAAGAGAAACTCTTGGAACCCCTGCAATCCCTTTAGATGTAAGCATTAGAGTCAACATTATTAAAATTTGCTGTTCAATTGATATATTAATCCCTGCAATTTGGGCGCAAAATAAGGCAGTGAGGGCAAGATAGAGGGTTGAACCGTCTAAATTAAAGGTATAGCCTGTAGGCATAACAAAACTTACAATATTTTTCGGTACACCAAATTTTTCCATAACCTCCATTGCCTTTGGCAGAGCAGCTTCTGAGCTTGCAGTCGTAAAAGCAAGCAGGGCAGGCTCTTTCAAGGCTTTAATGAGCGCTCTGAAGGGGATTTTAATAATTCTGCACACAATTGCAAGTACAATAATAACAAATAAAATTAGTGAAAAATAAGTAATACCAATGAGTTTGGCGTAATTTGCCAGAATCCCTATGCCATTTTGCCCGATAGTGGCTGAAATTGCGCCAAAAACACCAATCGGGGCAAAATACATAACATATTCCGTGAATTTAAACATAATTTCACAGGTACTTTGAAGGAAATCCAATACAGGACGGGCTTTTTGCCCTACTGCGCAAATTGCAAGCGCAAAAAACACTGCAAACACTACTATTTGCAGTAAATTTCCTTCAGCCATCGACTTAAACACGCTCGTAGGCACCATATCCACCAGAAGATGAGAAAAAGAATGGTCAATCTGCACATTTTGCATCTTTTCAACAGCAGCCATTGAAACACTGTTTAAATCAATATTAAAGCCTATTCCCGGCTTAAAAACATTAGCCATAACAAGCCCTAAAATAAGAGCCAGAGTGGTTACAATTTCAAAATAAATAATTGTTTTAAGCCCTATTTTCCCAAGGTGCTTAATGTCGCCGTGCCCTGCGATTCCGACAACAAGAGTAGCAAAAATCAACGGGGCAATAATCATTTTTACCATTCTAAGGAACATATCAGCCAAAGGCTGCATTTTAACAGCGATAGAAGGTGCAAGCCAGCCAAAAATTATTCCTAAAACAAGTGCCAAAAATATAAAAAAGGTCAACTTTGATGCTGCGCCTGTTTTTTTACCGGTTTGTGCCATTAATTCTCCCTAAAAATTGGTATTTAGAAGGTTTCAGCCATACTAAACTAATACAATTGTAATATAAAAATTTTATTTTGTGTAATCTTTTACTATGCTAAGTAACCAATTGTAAACGTCAATTGTGGCGGGACATATGGCAAGGCGCCTGTCTACAAGGCTTTTTATTGTTATAGAGAAACATTCAAAAAGTGCCATATCAAGCCCTAATCCGGGTTTTATTTTATCGAATTTATCCAAAATATTTAATATTTTTTCCCTGTATTCTTTATCTCTCGTATTGGCTTCAATTTTATCAGCCAGAAAAATAATTTTCTCAAATACTGTCATATCAACCCTTCCAAGGGTATGATACCTTATTGCGGATAAAATATCGGCATCTTTTATTTTAAAAATCTCGCAAGCAAAAACCTGTCCCACAGGGGCATGATAGGTTTTATAATTTAAAAGCTCGCTCTGGTCTATATCTCCAACTTTTTCATTAATAATATTCAATAGTTTTTCATTAGACATACACTTGGCACAATCATGCAATAGCCCAGCTATAGCTGCTTTTTTAGGGTTTGCTCCATATCGTTCCGCTAAAAATATCGCTGCATCTTTTACCCCCAAAGTATGTTCATATCTTCCATTAGAGAGATTTTCTTTAAGCCATTTTAAAATTTCATCTTCATTTGGCATATCTTTAAAATTATCTGTAAAGCTTGTGTTCATCAATATATTTCCTGACTTTTTTATCTATTAAACCTGTCGTATCTTCATTTTTTTTAATTTTATCCCTGATTTCATTTGATGAAACATCAAAATAATCAAGGGATTCCGCTATTTTAAAATCAAAACCCCTGTCTGCAAGTGCCAGTATATCCTGTTTTTGAACCCCTGAATGTCTTTTTAGCACAATAAAAGTCAATTTCTCCTTTAGAATTTCAGGGTTTTTCCACTTTTCTATGTCTATAAAAGCGTCGTAGCCTATTATAAACGGTATTTTTGCACCGCCATTATCTGCAGATAAATAATTTACGGTTTTATAAGAATAAGATGGGGGTTCAAGATGAGATTCAAGGTCTGAAACCTCCAAATAAGACTCATTCAAGGCTAGTTTTAGCATATTGAATCTGTGGAAAAAATCAAGAGTTTCCTTATGAGGCGGGCAAAAAGCGGGCATAAAAATAATTTTATCAAAACCAAATTCTTTTTTAACCGACTTTGCAAGGTTAATATGCCCAAAATGCGGCGGATTAAAGGTTCCAAAAAAATAACAGTCTGAAATTTTACCCATTTATAAGCTTCCCTATCTTTTTTAATTATATTACAATAAAAACTATGTATAATTTAGATTCTTTGAGTTTAAAAATTTTTGTTGAAGAAAATAAGGATTTTTTCCTTGGCGCTGTTGTGCAAAAAATACAGATGTTATCAAAGCGGGAAATCCTTTTATCCATGCGCAATTTGGGAGAAAACAGAAAACTTTATATTAATGTAAATCCAAAATTTGCACATATGAATTTTATTACAGATAAAGACAATTATTTTATAAAAATTCCAAAAGAACCGCCAATGTTTTGTATGCTGCTGCGCAAACACCTGGAAGGCGCAAAACTAAGCACTGTCAGCGTTGTTGAATATGAAAGAATTGTGGAATTTTATTTTGATATATATGATGAAATAGGGTCGCTAACACCTATGTGTATGGCGGTAGAACTTATGGGCAAACATTCAAATGTTATTCTTTATAATGCCCAAAATAAGATAATAACAGGATGTGTGCATAATATTTCACCAGAAAAAAGCTCTGTTAGGGAAGTTTGGGGTGGAATAAAATATATTTACCCGCCAAAACAGGAAAAAACCGATATTTTAAAGACAAGCATTTCTAATTTTTATAATTTGGATGAAGCACAAATTCGTGATAAATATTATTATTTTTCAAGGGGTTTGGTTAATTTTATATTTGAAAAAGGCTATAAAGAGAGAGCTGAGGTTTTTTCGGCTCTACAAAATCTTGCCTTGGGGCAAAATAATTTAATTAAAGATTTTTGGATGCAAAACATCAAAGAAGAAGGGCTTAGTCTACCTGCAGAGTGCAATTTGAACAGTCTTATTGAAAAATATTTTTCATATTTTGTTATGAAAGATTTAATGGAAGGACGCAAAAACGGGCTTTTAAGGCAAATTAAAAAAGAATTTAAACGCTTTAATGATATAATTTTAAATTCCGATAAAAAATCAAATTACTTATCCCACAAGGAAAAAGGAGATTTAATTTTAGCAAATATTTACAAAATAAAAGAAGGTGACAAAAAATTTTCAATCAACGGTGTTGAAATTATTTTAGATGAAAATAAAACACCTTCCCAAAATGCACAAAGTTATTTCACTCTGTATACCAAGGGAAAGAAGGCAAAAGAAGTTTTAGAAAAAAGAAAATTTGAAGCGCAAAATAACATTAAATATCTGGAGGAAATTTTATTTTCTGTTGAAAATGCGGACAGACCGGATATTTTGGATGAAATTGAGGAAGAATTAAACGAATATTTACTTAATGAACGCGGTTTTGGAGCTAATGGCGCCAGTTCAAACAATAAGGGCAAAAGAAAAGAGACAGGGCTTGCGGTTAAAAGCATTGAATATCAAGGATTCACGCTACTTTTAGGAAAAAATAATAAACAAAACGATTATTTAATAAGAAAGGCTTCAAACCCTGAGGACATTTGGCTGCATGCTAAAGACTGCCCCTCCGGGCATATTATAATTAAGACAGAAAATGGCAGAAAACCTGTCACAGATGAGGTTTTGCTATTTGGCGCAAAGCTTGCAAAAGAAAATTCACCAATGAAAGAAAATGCTAAAGCTTCAATAATTTATACCAAAAGAAAATACTTAAAACGCCCTCCTGAAACACATTTGGGGTATGTTACCTACAGAGAAGAAAGAGAAATTGTAATTTAACTTAATAAAAGAGACTAAAAAGGCATTTTTCAGACTTGGAGAGGTTTTTATATAAATGTAGGTGTAAAAAGTGTTAGGGAAAAGCTATGACAAATTCCGGCAGCGGAATAAACAGCAGCGTTAATGTTGCAAACCAGCTTAGATTCATAACATTACAGCAAAATTCTGCCAAAACAAATGGCAGCGGTTATCTGCTGCAAACTTACGGTACGCCCGCTCAAAGCACACCGCAAGCTTCACAAGGAACAATGCAAACTGCGGCAAATTATCAAACACAGCCCGGGTATCAGCCTGCAAATCAGGTATTAAATACGGACAGCTTTGTTCCATCAAATAAACAGGATAAATGGGCAACAGACGACGGAAAAATTTCAGGCAAAGAAAAACTTGTAAATTTTGGAAAAGGGATTGTATCACCCGTCACTATAATGTTTAAATCTCCTAAGAATTTTGCAATCGGGGCTCTTGGTATAGCAGGCAGCGGACTTTTAATAGCTGCAACAGGAGGAGCTATTGCGCCCGTTATGGTAGCAGCAGGAGTGGTTGGCGGCGGAATAGGACTGCTAAAAAGCGGATATAGCGCAATAAATGCCAAAACAGATAACGAGGCGCGAAAAGCCTGGCAAGAGCTTGGACTAAGCACTACAACGGTTGCAGTCTCAATAGCAGGTTCAAAAGCAGCACTAAAAGGTGCAGGCATTGATACAAAGGGGATGAATTTCCTAAAATCTACGATTGAATGTTTTAAAAGCGTGCCCTCGCAAGTTGGAAAATCAGCCGGTGCTTTTGCATCAGGCGAAGCGCTTACTAATATTAAAAATGTTTTACACATAAAGAAAAAAGACGATATCAAGCAAAATATTGATAATACTTCACCTGTTCAAAACGAAAAAACATCGTCCACAGAAGGAGTACAAAGAAATAATCCTGAAATAAAACCCAACACAGATATCAATACGCCAAAAGATACCATTTCAGAAGGAGCCGCCGTTGACAGCACGGTAGAAACCTCCGGAGCAGAGGGTGCAGGCGGAGCTGATAGAAAAGATATTATAACCCGCAAACAGAAAAATATAAAGAAAGCAACAGGAACTTCAAGGACAAGAAACAGGCGCAAAAACAGAATTAAACATGAAGTAAATCACAAGCAAACCCAGCAAGTTAAAAAAGAGGTTAAAGATATAACGGTCATATTAGATGAACTTGCTGATAACAGCGATATAGATATACAATTCAGAAATAGAATTGAAGATATAAGACGAATTGCAGCAAACCCTATGGAAGATTCAAATCAGGATATAACGGATTTAATCAGTGCAGTAAGACATTTAGAATCTTGCAAAAAAGACCCCTCAAGTATTGCAGCAGAAGGAAAAACGATTGAGTTTCCATTTGATGAAGCCATATCTTATATAGAAAAACTGTTATCAAAATATGAGGTAGAAAAAATCGCTGCAGCTCCCGGAGACTCTTTTAACAGAAGGCTAATGCAGGCATTTGATACAAAAGAAACTCTTAATAAAAATCTTGTTGATACAATTTTTGAGATAGTATCTTCAGGTTTTAAAAAAGTGGACAAACAAGGTACCAATTCAGACTGGAAAACAAAAGTAATAAGGTATGTTTCACCAGGGGATTAAAAATTAAAAGACGGTTTAATTTTAAACCGTCTTTTTTTCACCCATTCAACCGCTAACAACACAAATTTAGTATAAATTATCTTCTTCCTGCCATTTTGGCTTGTCTTGTCAGAATTTCATTTGCTTTTTGAAGCTGCGGGTCGCGCTCTGCTTTAACGTCATCTGCTGTTATATCAACTTCATAGTCAGGCTCAATACCTTTTTTATTAATATCTGTACCATTAGGGGTTAGGTATTTTTGGATTGTAATATGCATAGCGGAGCCGCCTGGGAGTTTGTTTATTTCCTGCACTAATCCTTTGCCGAATGATTTTTTACCAACAATGGTTGCTCTTTTATTATCTTTAAGTGCACCTGACAGAATCTCGCTTGCACTTGCGCTTCCACCATTAATTAGAACCACGATAGGCTGTCTTGTGATTACCTTTGGAGTAGACCTTTGGGTTTCTTTATAACCGTCTCTATCTACGGTAGATACTATGGTTTGCCCATCTAAAAGCATATCCGCTATAAAGATTGCATTTGTTAAAAGCCCTCCAGGATTAGACCTTAGGTCAATTATGATACCATCTTTATTTCTGTTTTCAATTAAGGCATTCTCAAATTCCATAGTGGCATTTCTGCTTATAAAGGAACTTAGCCTGATGTAGCCTATATTTGGAGAAATTTTAGCATATTTTGGAATTTTCGTTGAAACGGATTTTATTTCAATATTTGCTCTTTTAATTTTATATATCTTGTTTTCTTCGCCGTCTCTTTTAATTAAAAGTTCAACTGAAGTACCCTCTTCACCTCTGATTTTATCGGCAGCGGCATCTACTGTTATGCCTTTTGTAGATTTACCGTCAATTTCAAGAATTTCATCTTCTGCTTTAAGCCCTGCTTTTTCACCCGGTGTATCTTCAATAGGTGCTATAATAAGCAGTTTGCCGTCACGCACCCCGATTTGAACCCCGATACCCTTTAGCGACCCTTGAATTGAGTTGTTTTCTTCATCATATTCTTTAGGATTTAAAAATTTTGTATAAACATCATTCAAGCTTGAAATCATTGTATCTATTGCAACATACGCATCTTCATCCGTTTTAATTACAGAATCATATTTATGACGCCATCTTGTCCAATCCTGTTTGTTGTTATCTTTATCAACAAATTTTGTATCAATCAATTTCCAAGCTTTATCATATAATGCCTGCGGAGTCTGCGCCAATACAGGATTTACCGCAGTGGTAATATATGACATAAACAGAAGCATTAAAGCAACCGTGATTTTTTTCCAAATATTCTTCATTTATTGTATTCTCCTTGTGTTAAAAGCTCCTCGCCCTTAAATATGGTATCGGTACCTTATATTAATAATATTAATATAAAATATGCACTAAGACAAATTTTAGCTAAATTTATTTGGCAAAAAGGTATTTATAAAGTAAAATAAAGGCTATGGAAATTTCACACAAAAAATCACTCATCCTTTTAACTGTAGCATCAGTTGTTGTATTTTTTCTTGTATATCTAATCGGATACACCATATTCCAATACAAATCATACAACTTTATGATGAAGCAAACATCGGTAAATAAGACTGCTTCGGATGATATAATTCTTGTCGTAATAGATAATAAATCTTTGGCTAAATTAGGAAGATGGCCTTGGAAAAGGACTATGTTCCTTGAAATTTTTGATTATCTTGAGCATTACACGGAAGCCAAGGCATACGGTTTCGATGCAATAATAATAGCGCCGGACACCGACCATCCTGAATACGACAAAGAATTTTCAGACAGAATCGGAGAATACGAAAGGCTTATTGCAGGCGTAGGCTTTATGTATGATGATTTCAAGGATGAAGATTATAAAGAATTATATAATGATATTCTCCCGACAAAACATACTATTAAATTTACTGACAACAGAAGCGAGAAATATAAACAAAATAGCCCCTATCATAGTTTTACGCCATTTTTAAAGGATTATTTCTATAATATTAATAATTTGGGTTCCGTTAATACCCATCAAGATTCTGACGGATATATAAGAAAAGTTGACCAGATTATTAAATATAAAGATGAACTTTACCCATCCTTAGGGCTTTTTGTCTACGCAAAGGCAACCGGAATTGAAGAATTTACCATAACAGATAAATATTTGTATGGGAAAAATGACCAGTTTAACTTAAAGATGCCTATTATTAATAATAACGGCATTGTATACAGCCATATTGCTTATTATAAGACACCGGACGGGGTTTATTCACACCAAAATATTTCAGCATCAGATGTTATTGAATCATTAAGAAACCTTCAAAAAGGTGAGAAACCCATTATTAATCCTGAGATTTTTAAAGATAAGATTGTATTTGTGGGTTCAAACGCTAATTCGCAAGCCCTGCAGGATGTTAAAAGAACTCCGGTTTCAGATACTTTTGCAGGACTTGATATTCAGGCAACAAATTTTAACAATCTTTATAAAAATGAATTTTTCACGGAAGTAAGCCCCATATATGATTTTGTAGTTATTTTAACCGTATTTATACTTGTACTTTTATTAATTTGCACCCTGCCTATTCCGGTAGCTTTAATGTGCACGTCGTTAGTAATGTTTTTATATTTTATCTTTACATTTTTAATGTATAACCACAGAATAGGTGTAGGATTAATTTTACCTGAAGTATTTATGCTCATTGCAATAGGATTCGGGTATTCATACAGATACCTTGTTGAGGGCAGAAAAAAGGAAAAAATCCAGTCTGCAATGGGAAAATATATATCAAAAGACGTTATGCGAAATGTTGTATCAAATATCGACAGCGTTAAATTAGGAGGCAAAAGAGCCTGTGTTACCGTATTATTCGCAGACATAAGAGGCTTTACTTCAATTTCTGAACAGCTATCAGCAGAAGAAGTTACTAATATTTTAAATGAGTATTTTTCAGCCATAGCTCCTATAATTGAAAACCATAACGGCATATTAAATAAATTTATGGGAGATGCTGTGCTTGCTGTATTTGGAGAGCCTATAAAAAATGAAAACCACGCAATTGATGCTGTACGCTGTGCTGATTCAATGCTAAAAAAGGTCAAACAGCTGCAAACCAAATGGCTTGATGAAGGAAAACCTAAAATTGAAATCGGGGTAGGCATTTCAACAGGAGAAGCATTTGTCGGCAATATAGGTTCAGAAGAACGGCTTGAATATACAGTAATTGGCGATACCGTAAACACTGCAAGCAGAATTGAAAACTATAATAAGGTTTATAAAACAAAATTCTTAATAAGCGAAGAAACTTTTCTTCGTGTGCAAAAATATGTTGATGTTATAAAAATCAGAGAAGTAGCAATCAGAGGCAAAGCAAAGAAAATCAACATATATGAAGTATTAAGGATAATACCGTAATATTGCCACGGAATGAAATAAAAAGGTATAATGATTTTATGGAAGATAAAGACATTGAAGAAATAAGAGAATTAACTGCACTTAGAACAAATTACTTTTCAATGATAATGTTAATATCTGGTGGAATTGCAACATTGTTGATTGGTAAATTGTTTACGTTCAAATTTGCTTTTTTAGCATTACTTGGAGCATATTTTGATTATGTTTTTGTAATGAAATTTACCGCAACGGATGAAAAAATTAAAAATATTTTAAGGAGGGAAAAATAGATGAATTGGACAGATATATTACATTACTCTAATCAGGATGTAAATTTTATCATCTGGGCGATAGGCATGATTTATTTAGCTGTGATAATGACAAAGGCTTTAAACAAAGTTACGCCAAGCAATGAACCAAAAGAAGACATTAAGCCATAACCTTATTTTAAGAACAAAAGAATGTGAAGTTTGAAGATTTTTATAACGGTATAAAAAAAGCCGTTGAATTTGAAGAAAAATACCAATATATTGATTTTATAGGAAAAACCACCTGCTTTTCTGATTTTATTTTAAAATCACTGAATGATTTTAAAAGGAAGTTGAGCAAAATTGATAAAGGACGGGTGGATACTATTTGCGCATGTTTTTACCAATACAGGTTTGATTCCATATCAGGCAGAATGAACTCCATTAAAATGCTGAATGATTTGCTTGAATATTTTAAAAAAGCACAAAATAAGGCTCTTGAAGAGGCTAAAATTAAACTTGAAGAAAGAAAAGCAAAGAAAGCAGCGGAAGCGGAAGAAAAAATTCCTGAAAGAAAACCTTACTCTACAGAAATTGATGAAATAGATGTTGCCTTTATAAAAGGTGTAGGTCCAAAACTTGCTGCGGTTTTTAATAAGCTTGATATCTATACAGTTAAAGATTTGCTTGAATATTACCCTAAACGATATATGGATTATGAAGGGCGCACAAAAATTAAAGACCTTGAAGTCGGTAATTCTGTCTGCATATTTGGAACAATCAAAAAGGCAGATTGCCACACAACTTCAAAAAAACTCGCCGTTTTAAAATTAACCATAGGAGATGGCAGCGGAAATATAAATATTGTTATGTTTTACGGGGTTCGAAACAGAAGAATGCTGGAACATTACAAGGCTCAATACCCCGCAGGTGCAGGCATTATAGCATATGGTACAGTAAAGGCGGATAAATTTTCGGGGCTCTTAACGCTTGATAAACCGCAAATACAGGTGATAACATCTGATTTTTCAGAAGAAGAGGAAGAAGCCCTTTACGATAATAAAATTACGCCGGTTTATCCTTTATGTGAAAATTTAAACGCCAAAAGCCTGACTAGGGCTGTTTATAATGCTATCGAAAAATTTTCAGGTTCAATTCCGGAACCTTTTCCTGATTTTTTAATGGAAGAAGCAGGAATTATTTCAAAATCTGATGCCATAAAACAGATTCACTTCCCAAAATCTCAGGAAGAACTTGAAAAAGCACGTTACAGGCTTGTTTTTGAAGAACTGTTTGTTTTACAAATGAATCTTGCACTTATAAGGGAGGCAAACAGAAATCTAGACAGTATTGCCCTTGAAATCAAAGAAAACGGGCTTGTTGAAAGGTTTATAAAAAGTTTACCATTTGAACTTACAAATGCCCAAAAACAAGCAGTGGATGAAATTAGACGGGATTTAAACAAAAAAGAACCAATGCAAAGACTGCTTCAAGGGGATGTGGGCAGCGGAAAAACTGTTGTAGCTTGTATTATGCTTTTATGCGCAGTTGAAAATGGCTGCCAGGGGGCAATTATGGCACCGACAGAGATTCTTGCAACACAGCATTATAAGAATTTTATTGAGTGGCTGACCCCCTTAAACCTTTCTATAGGCTTATTTTTAGGAAAAAACACAAGTAAATTGCGCCGCGAGATGAATATGTCTTTAAAAAACGGGCAAACGCATATTGCAGTAGGTACTCACGCCCTTATTCAAGACGGGGTGGAATTTAATAATCTTGGGGCAGTTGTTGTGGATGAACAGCACAGATTTGGCGTAAAACAGCGCTCTAAACTGCTTTTAAAAGGTAAGGCACCTCAAATGCTTACTATGACTGCAACTCCTATTCCAAGAACACTGGCGCTCACAGTACATGGGGATTTAGATGTTACAACGATTGATGAACTTCCAAAAGGCAGACTGCCTGTAAAGACTACACTTTCAGGGGCAGCAGGCAGAAAAGAAGCCTATTCTTTAATAAGAGAGCAGGTTTTATACGGACATCAGGCGTATATTGTATACCCTCTCATTGATGAAAGTGAAGCAATAAGTGCCAAAAATGCTACGCAGGAAGCCATCAGACTGCAAAACGAGGTTTTCCAGAGCTTTAAAATAGGTTTATTGCACGGAAAGATGCCAAATGAAGAAAAAGAAAAGGTAATGAATGAATTTAAAGCCGGAAAATATGATATCTTGGTTTCTACAACTGTTGTAGAAGTAGGTGTGGATGTACCAAACGCCACGGTCATTATGATAGAAAACGCCGAGCGCTTCGGATTAAGCCAGCTGCATCAGCTAAGAGGACGTGTCGGCAGGTCTGATAAGCAATCATACTGCATACTTATAGCACAAACTGCTTCAAAACAAACTAAAGACAAACTTTCTGTTTTAACACAGACAAATAACGGTTTTGTGGTTGCCCAAAAAGACCTTGAAATCAGGGGTCCCGGGGAATTTTTAGGAACAAGACAGAGCGGTATAGCTGATTTTGGGCTCGCAGATTTAGTTAACGATGTTAAAATACTCGAGCAGGCAAGGGAATTGGCTTTTAAATTTGTAAAAGAGCATGATATAGATGATTATCCTATTTTAAAGGATGAAGTTTTTAAGAAAAATATGTTTAGAGGCTGATTTAACAATTTTTAAAATTTAAGCATACTTTAGCAACTATTTTCCTTCAGGGTATTTTATTGCAAGTGAAAATATTGCAATTCTTATGACAAATAGGAGAAATGATATGATAAACCCGGCATCATTAAGTTTTAAGGGAAAAGTTTATTATAATACCAATACCGAAAATTCTCGG
>Ga0209064_1000414_pt1 | contig 97581 bp, 99 predicted proteins | sample Inofromicrocosms_FD_187498 | JGI IMG/M metagenome (GOLD analysis project Ga0209064, IMG submission 187498) | Mouse cecum microbial communities from Vienna, Austria - Inoculum for glucosamine and mucus D2O microcosms (SPAdes) (version 2) | ecosystem: Host-associated > Mammals > Digestive system >...
GGCTCCTCTGGCCGAAATGTTCGGCTATGTGACAGCCCTGCGCACCATCACCTCCGGTCGCGCAACCTCCACCATGAGCTTCTCGCACTACTCCGAAGTATCCAACTCCATCGCCAAAGACGTGCTCACCGAGTGCCAGGGACGTGTGGACCTCCTCAAGTAACAAAAACTAATACACCATATGAACCCCATCATCAGAATCAAACTGAAGTCCTACGACCACAGTCTCGTCGACAAAAGCGCCGAGAAGATCGTAAAGACCGTAAAGAGCATCGGTGCGGTTATCAGCGGTCCCATACCCCTGCCCACTCACAAACGCATCTTCACGGTCAACCGCTCCACTTTCGTAAACAAGAAAAGCCGCGAGCAGTTCCAGCTCAGCAGCTACAAGCGCCTGATCGACATCTACAACGCTACCCCCAAAATCGTCGACGCTCTCATGAAGCTCGAACTCCCCAGCGGCGTGGAAGTGGAAATCAAGTGCTGATACCGCAGAAGAATACATTCAATCAATATCAACAACAAGAGAAATGCCAGGATTAATTGGAAAGAAAATCGGAATGACATCCGTTTTCAGTGCCGACGGCCGCAACGTGCCGTGCACTGTTATCGAAGTAGGTCCTTGTGTTGTCACTCAGGTTAAAACCGCCGACAAAGACGGTTACGAAGCACTCCAGCTCGGCTTCGAGGAGCAGAAAGAAAAGCACCTTACACAGCCCGAGCTCGGACACTTCCGCCGTGCCGGTGTGACACCCAAGCGCCACTTGGCCGAGTTCAAAGGATTTGGCGACAAATACGCTCTGGGCGATACCATCGGTGCCGACTTCTTCACCGAGAACGACTTCGTGGACATCGCAGGTATATCCAAAGGTAAAGGATTCCAGGGCGTTGTAAAGCGTCACGGCTTCGGCGGCGTAGGCCAGAGCACTCACGGCCAGCACAACCGCCTGCGTGCCCCCGGTTCGGTGGGCGCTTGCTCCTATCCCGCAAAAGTGTTCAAAGGCATGCGTATGGCCGGCCAGACAGGCAACAAGCGCGTTACCGTGCAGAACCTCCAGGTCATCAAAGTGATTGCCGAACACAACATCATCATGATCAAAGGCTCCATCCCCGGTAGCAAAGGTTCAATCGTCTTAATCGAGAAGTAAGAATGGAACTCGCAGTATACAACCAGCAGGGCCAGGACACCGGCCGTCGCGTAACCCTCAACGACGAGGTTTTCGCAATCGTTCCCAGCGAACACGCACTCTACCTCGACGTTAAGCAGTACCTTGCAAACCAGCGCCAGGGAACACACAAAAGCAAGGAACGCTCCGAAGTGAGCGGTTCCACACGCAAGCTCCACAAGCAGAAAGGCGGCGGCGGAAGCCGTATCGGCGACATCAACTCCCCCGTCCTCGTCGGCGGCGGACGCGTCTTCGGTCCCCGTCCCCGCGACTACCGCTTCAAGCTCAACAAGAAAGTGAAGCAGCTCGCACGTCGCAGCGCTCTCACACTCAAAGCGCAGGAAGGCCAGATCATCGTGGTCGACAAGGTGGAATTCGGAACACCCAAAACAAAAGAATACATAAACTTTGCTAAAAATCTCAAAGTGGATGGCAAAAAAGTACTCCTCGTTTTGGATAAAGCCGACGAAAACGTATATTTGTCGATGCGTAACGTGCCCGATGCCCGCCTTGCAAAGGCATCGGACATCAACACGTACATAGTCCTCAACAACAAGGCCCTGATCCTCACCGAGCAGAGCCTCGAAACCATCAACAAACTCTAACAGCACCCAATAATGGAAATCTCCATCAAGCCAATCATTACAGAGGCAGCGACCAAGCTTTCCGAGAAGCGCAATTGCTACACCTTCAGGGTGTCTCCAGAGGCCAACAAGTATCAGATCAAGAGCCTGATAGAACAAGTCTACGGCGTGAAGGTGCTCAGCGTCAACACCGCCAACATGCGCGGCAAGAACAAGAGCCGCTGGACCAAGAGCGGACTTCTCCGCGGCAAGACTGCCGCCTGGAAGAAAGCATACGTCACTGTAGCAGCCGGCCAGACTATCGAATTCTTCAGCAACATCTAACAAATAATGGCAGTAAGAAAATTCAAGCCCACAACTCCTGGGCAGCGTCACAAGGTAATCGGTGTGTTCAAGGGTACAATCACTGCTACCACACCGGAAAAATCTCTTACAGTCGGAAAACGCGCCTCCGGTGGTCGTAACAACCAGGGACGCCTCACCACCCGGTACCTCGGTGGTGGCCACAAACGCAAATACCGCGTTATAGACTTCAAGAGAAATCGCGACGGAATCCCCGCAGTAGTGAAGAGCATCGAGTACGACCCCAACCGCAGTGCCCGCATCGCCCTTCTCTACTACGTCGACGGTGTTAAAACCTACATCATCGCACCCAACGGACTCCAGGTCGGCGCCACACTCCTCAGCGGCCCCGAAGCCGCTCCCGAAGTCGGCAACACCCTTCCGCTGAGCCGCATCCCCGTAGGTACCGTAATCCACTGTATCGAACTTCGTCCCGGCCAGGGTGCCTTCATGGCACGTTCCGCCGGCACTTTCGCCCAGCTCGTATCCCGCGAGGGAGACTATGCTATTATCAAATTACCTTCCGGTGAAACCCGCAAGATTCTTGCCGCATGCCGTGCCACCATCGGCACCGTAGGCAACAGCGAGCACTCGCTCGAACGCAGCGGTAAAGCCGGACGCAGCCGCTGGCTCGGACGCCGTCCGCGCAACCGCGGCGTGGTGATGAACCCTGTCGACCACCCCATGGGCGGTGGTGAAGGACGCGCTTCCGGCGGCCATCCCCGTTCCCGCAAAGGTCTTTACAGCAAGGGCCTGAAGACACGTGCGCCCAAGAAGCACTCGACAAAGTACATCATCGAGAGAAGAAAAAAGAAGTAATCTGATAATTAAGCATATATGAGCCGTTCACTTAAAAAAGGTCCCTTCATCAGCGTGAAGCTCGAAAAGAAGGTGGCCGACATGGATGCCTCCGGCAAGAAAAACGTCATCAAGACCTGGAGCCGCGCGTCCATGATCGCCCCTGAATTCGTAGGACATACATTCGCGGTGCACAATGGCAATAAATTCATCCCCGTGTACGTGACCGAAAACATGGTAGGCCACAAGCTGGGTGAATTCGCCCCCACCCGCACATTCCGCGGACACGCCGGCAACAAGAAAAAATAACGGCGGGACCACCAACATTCACAGAAAATAAGACGAATACAATACAATGGGTGAAAGAAAAAGACTATCAGCCGACAAACGTAAGGAAGAGCAGAAGAGCATAGCCTTCGCAAAGCTTCTGAACGTGCCCACTTCGCCGCGCAAAATGCGTCTGGTTGCCGACATGGTCCGCGGTAAAGAAGTGTTCCGCGCGCTGGGCATCCTCAAGTTCTCCAACAAGGAAGCCGCTGCCCGCCTGTACAAACTCGTGCAGAGCGCCGTGGCAAACTGGGAAGCCAAGAACGAACGCAAAGCCGAAGACGGCGAACTCTACATCAGCACTATCTACGTGAACTGCGCCCCCATGCTCAAGCGCCTCCGCACAGCACCCCAGGGCCGCGGATACCGCATCCGCAAGCGCGCCAACCACGTGACTGTGATTGTAGACACCAAAGAAAACAACTAAACCGCGAATACAATAATATGGGACAGAAAGTAAATCCTATCAGTAACCGCCTGGGCATCATTCGCGGCTGGGACTCCAACTGGTCCGAAAAGGGTAAATACCCCGACAACCTGCTGGAAGACTACAAACTCCGCGAGTACCTCAACGTACGCCTGGCAAAATGCAGCGTGGCGCGCATCGTTATCGAGCGCACACTAAAGCTCATCACCATCACCGTATGCACCTCCCGTCCCGGCCTGATCATCGGCAAGGGCGGACAGGAAGTCGAGAAACTCAAGGAAGAACTCAAGAACATCACCGACAAGGACGTTCAGATCAATATCTTCGAAGTGAAGCGCCCCGAACTCGACGCACAGATTGTCGCATCGCAGATCGCACGCCAGATCGAAGGTAAAGTGGCCTACCGCCGTGCCGTGAAAATGGCCGTGGCATCCACCATGCGCGCTGGCGCCGAAGGTGTAAAAATCCAGGTAGCAGGCCGTCTCAACGGTGCTGAAATGGCGCGTTCCGAAATGTTCAAGGAAGGACGCACACCCCTGCACACCCTCCGTGCCGACATCGACTATGCTCTGGTGGAAGCCCACACTAAAGTTGGCGTCATCGGCGTGAAAGTATGGATCTGCCGTGGCGAAGTTTACGGCAAGAAAGACCTCGCGCCCCAGTTCGCCAGCGCCCAGAAGGAAGGACGCTCGCAGGCACGCCCCCAAGGACGCCGCGGCGGATTCCGCTCGGCAAAGAACAACCGTTAAACCCGCCCAAGCAACACCACAATGTTACAGCCTAAGAAAACCAAATTCCGCCGCGCCCAGAAAGGCCGCATGAAAGGCATTGCCCAGCGCGGCAACAGCCTCGCCTTCGGCTCCTTCGGCATCAAGACACTGGAGTCCAAATGGATTACAGGCCGTCAGATCGAGGCAGCGCGTATCGCGGTGACACGTTATATGCAGCGTCAGGGACAAATCTGGATCCGCATCTTCCCCGACAAGCCCATCACCAAAAAGCCTGCCGAAGTGCGAATGGGTAAAGGTAAAGGTTCGCCCGAAGGATTCGTGGCTCCCGTAACCCCCGGACGCATCATCATCGAAGTGGAAGGCGTAAGCTACGACATCGCCAAGGAAGCACTTCGACTGGCAGCCCAGAAACTCCCGGTAGTGACAAAATTCGTGGTACGCCGCGACTATGATCCCTCGCAAAACGTGTAATAAGACATGAAGAAAGAAGAAATCCGCGAAATGGCCACGGCCGACCTTCAGGAGCGCCTCCGCGAAATGGAGAAAGCATACCTGCTGCTGCGCATGAACCATGCGGTGACCCCGGTGGACAATACCGCCAAAATCACTGCCGACCGCCGCGACATCGCACGTGTGAAGACCGAACTCCGCCGCCGCGAACTTAACAAGCAATAAGCAAAATGGAAGAAAAACGTAATCTGCGCAAAGAGCGCATCGGCGTGGTGTCCTCCAACAAAGGCGACAAGACAATCACCGTCACCGTCAAATACAAAGAGAAACACCCCATATACGGTAAGTTCGTGAGCAAGACCAAAAAGTACCATGCCCACGACGAGAAAAACGAGTGCTCCGTAGGCGATACCGTACGCCTTATGGAAACACGTCCTCTGAGCAAGACAAAGCGCTGGAGACTGGTAGAAATCGTAGAAAAAGTTAAATAACAATGATACAGACAGAATCCCGCCTCAACGTTGCCGACAACAGCGGTGCCAAAGAAGTGCTCTGCATCCACGTGCTCGGAGGCACCGGTCGCCGCTACGCTTCCGTGGGCGACGTAATCGTGGTAACGGTCAAGAACGCAATCCCCGGTTCCGACGTCAAGAAAGGCACCGTCTCCAAAGCAATGGTAGTGCGCACAAAGAAAGAAGTGCGCCGCCCCGACGGCAGCTACATCCGCTTCGACGACAACGCCTGCGTGCTCCTTAAGAACGACGGCGAACTCCGCGGAACCCGTATCTTCGGCCCGGTAGCACGTGAGCTGCGCGCCAAGAACATGAAAATCGTCTCCCTGGCACCTGAAGTGCTCTGAGCCGGTAACTAACAATAGTGAAAACACCAACCATTATGAGCAAACTGCACATCAAGAAGGGTGACACTGTCTACGTCCTCGCTGGCGAAGACCGCGGCAAAACCGGCCGTGTCCTCTCGGTGGAGCCCGCCAAAGCGCGTGCCATCGTCGAAGGAATCAACATGGTCACCAAAGCCACCAAGCCCTCCGCCCAGCACCCCCAGGGCGGCCTGGTGAAGAAAGAAGCCCCCATCCACATTTCCAACCTCAACCTTGTGGACCCCAAGACCGGCAAGCCCACCCGCATCAGCCTGCGTCGCGAGGAAGGAAAGACCATCCGCATATCCAAAAAATCCAACCAGGAAATTAAATAATGAGCGCAACACTGCAAAAAGAATACAAGGAAAAGATCGTTCCCGCGCTTGAGCGCGAGTTCGGCTACACCACCGTGATGCAGGTGCCCCGCCTGGAGAAGATCGTCATCAACCAGGGCATCGGCGCCGCCACCCAGGACAAGAAACTCATCGAGACCGCCATCAACGAGCTCACCGCCATCACCGGCCAGAAAGCCGTGGCTACTCTTTCGCGCAAGGACATCTCCAACTTCAAGCTGCGTAAGAAAATGCCCGTCGGCGTGCGTGTGACACTCCGACGCGAGCGCATGTACGAGTTCCTCGAACGCCTCATCCGCGTGGCTCTTCCCCGAATCCGCGACTTCAAAGGCATCGAAGGCAAACTCGACGGACGCGGCAACTACACACTGGGCATCAGCGAGCAGATCATCTTCCCCGAGATCAACATCGACAGCATCAACAAGCTCATGGGCATGAACATAACCTTCGTCACCACCGCCAACAGCGACAAAGAAGGTTACGCATTGCTGCGCCAGTTCGGCCTCCCGTTCAAGAACGCCAAAAAACAGTAATCCAGCATATGGCAAAAGAATCAATGAAGGCACGCGAAGTAAAGCGTGCGCGGCTCACTGCCAAGTATGCCGCAAAGCGTGCCGAGCTTAAGAAAATCGTAAACTCCGGCGTCGACCCCGAAAACCGCGAAGCCGCCTACGAAGCCGCCCAGAAACTCCAGACTCTCCCCAAGAACTCCTGCTACATCCGCAAGCACAACCGCTGCACCATCACCGGACGTCCCAAAGGATACATGCGCCAGTTCGGCCTCAGCCGTATCCAGTTCCGCGAGATGGCATCCGCAGGACTCATCCCCGGAGTTAAGAAAGCAAGCTGGTAAGCGCTCGAACCCGCTGCATAGGCTAAGGGCAGCGGCGCAATCCCCACAAGGCGGTAATTGCGCGGCATCCCCAAAGAGAGCATTAAATATTGTTGGGCAGCAGCCCAATCAATTTAAAATCAAAAACAATGACTGATCCCATAGCAGATTATCTCACAAGATTGAGGAACGCTATCAAAGCCAACCACCGAGTGGTGGAAGTGCCCTCCTCGAACTTGAAAAAAGAAATCACCAAGATTCTCTTCGAGCAGGGCTATATACTGAACTACAAGTTCATCGAAGGCGAATCCAACGGACAGGGCACCATCAAGATCGCCCTCAAGTACGACCCCGCCGACCGCGTGAACGCCATCAAGGGCCTCAAGCGCGTGAGCCGTCCGGGTCTGCGCCAGTATACCGGCTACAAGGACATGCCCCGCGTGCTCAACGGACTCGGCATCGCCATCCTGAGCACCTCGCGCGGCGTGATGACCAACAAGAAAGCCTCCGACCTCAAAATCGGCGGCGAAGTTCTCTGCTACGTATATTAATCAACCCTCACATCCAATAGCATATGTCAAGAATTGGTAAAGCTCCCATAGCAATCCCCGCCGGAGTTACTGTGACCGTTGATGCCAACAACGTAGTAACCGTAAAAGGCCCCCACGGAGAACTCAAGCAGGCCGTCAATCCCGACCTTACAGTAACCGTAGAAGACAACCACGTACATATCAGCCGCCCCAGCGACGACATCGAGCACCGCAGCCAGCACGGTCTCTACCGCGCCCTGATCCACAACATGGTGGAAGGCGTTCACCAGCGCTACCGCAAGGAAATGGAACTCGTAGGTGTGGGCTACCGCGCCACAGCTTCCAACAACGTGCTCGAACTCGCACTGGGCTTCTCGCACGCCATATATCTGCAGCTTCCCCCCGAAGTGAGTGTGGAAGCCAAGAGCGAGCGCAACAAGAACCCCCTGATCATCCTCGAAAGCCGCGACAAGCAGCTCCTCGGTCAGGTGTGCGCCAAAATCCGCAGCCTGCGCAAGCCCGAGCCCTACAAAGGCAAAGGTATCAAGTTCGTGGGCGAAATTATCCGCCGCAAGTCCGGCAAGAAGGCCGGTGCCAAATAACATAAACCGCAGAGAACAATGATTTCCAAAATCGAAAGACGCAATAAAATCAAGACCCGCATCCGCGGCAGAATCTCAGGCACCGCCCAGCGTCCCCGCATGACCGTGTTCCGCAGCAACAAGCAGATCTACGTTCAGCTCATCGACGACATGGCCGGCACCACACTCGCCTCGGCCTCCTCGCGCGGACTCGAACTCAAAGCTAACAAAACCGAAATCGCCGCCGCCGTGGGCGCAGCCATCGCAGCAAAAGCACTCGAGGCAGGAATCGCCGAAGTAGTGTTCGACCGCAACGGCTACCTCTTCCACGGTCGTGTGAAATCCCTCGCTGACGCCGCCCGCGGCGCAGGCCTCAAATTCTGATCAACTATGGCTAAAAGAAACAACCGAGTAAAATCCGCAGGCGACCTCGAACTCAAAGACCGCCTGGTGGCCATCAACCGTGTCACCAAAGTGACCAAAGGCGGCCGCACATTCACTTTCGCAGCCATCGTCGTTGTCGGTAACGAGGACGGAGTGGTAGGCTGGGGCCTGGGCAAGGCCAACGAAGTTCAGGCAGCCATCGCCAAAGGCGTAGAGTCTGCCAAGAAGAACCTCATCCGCGTGCCTGTGCACAAAGGAACCATTCCCCACGAACAGGAAGCCAAATTCGGCGGCAGCCGCGTTATCCTCAAACCCGCCAGCCATGGTACGGGTGTGAAGGCCGGCGGTGCCATGCGCGCCGTGCTCGAGAGCGTGGGCATCACCGACGTTCTTGCTAAGAGCAAAGGCTCCTCCAACCCCCACAACCTGGTGAAAGCCACCATTGCCGCCCTGGACGAAATGCGTTCGCCGGCCATCGTGGCACAGAACCGCGGCATCTCCGTAGAACAAGTTTTCAAAGGCTGAGCCACCACAAACCGCAAGAAACAATGGCACAGATCAAAATCACACAGATAAAAAGCCGAATCAACTGCCCGGCGGTGCAGAAACGCACCCTCGACGCCCTCGGCCTCAAGAAAATGAACCACACAGTGGTGAAGGAAGACACTCCCTCGGTAATGGGAATGGTAACCAAAGTGCACCACCTGGTAAAAGTGGAAAAAGCCTAAAACACACACAGCAATGGATCTCAGCAATATACAACCCGCCCCCGGTAGTGTGAAACGCAAAACCCGCATCGGACGCGGTCCCGGCTCGGGCAAGGGAGGAACATCCACACGTGGCCACAAGGGCGCCAAGTCGCGTTCGGGCTACAGCCGTAAAATTGGTTTTGAAGGCGGCCAGATGCCCCTTCAGCGCCGTCTCCCCAAATTCGGCTTCAAGAACATCAACCGGGTTGAATACAAAGCAGTCAACCTGGGCATGCTCGCCGAACTGGCCGAAGCCCGCCAGCTGCAGAAAATCGGCATCGAAGAACTCCGCGCAGCCGGAATTCTCCGTCGCGGCGACCTGGTGAAGGTCCTCGCCGGCGGTTCAATCGCAAAAGCGCTTGAAATCGAAGCCAACGCATTCTCCGCAGCAGCCAAGGCAGCTATCGAAGCCGCAGGCGGCTCCGCAAAAACCATCTGATCATGAGATTTGTCGAAACCCTCAAAAACATCTGGACAATCCAGGAACTCCGCCAGCGCCTGCTGGTGACAGTCCTGCTGGTGTTCATCTACCGTCTGGGCTGCTACGTGGTTCTTCCCGGCATCAGCCCCGACGCCATCGACGCACTGCAGAACTTCACCAACCGCAGCGGCCTGATGCAGCTGCTCGACATGTTCTCGGGCAGCGCATTCTCCCAGGCGTCTATTTTCGCCCTGGGTATCATGCCATACATCACCGCTTCGATTGTGATACAGCTCTGCGGAATGATTCTCCCCTCTTTCCAGAAACTCCAGAGAGAGGGCGAGAGCGGACGTCAGAAACTGAACCAGTACACGCGTTACCTCACCGTGGCGATTCTGGTCCTGCAGGCTCCTGCCTACCTGATCAACCTTCAGGTGCAGGCCTCCAGCGCCAACAGCGCCATTCACATGGGATTCTGGACTGTGGCGTATCTCACCATAATCCTCGCCGCCGGCTCCATGTTCATCATGTGGCTCGGTGAGCGCATCACCGACCGCGGAATCGGCAACGGTATCTCGTTCATAATCCTGGTGGGCATCATAGCCCGCCTGCCCGAGGCCCTCTACTTCGAGTTCACCACCCGCCTGCCCAGCGACGGCGCAAGCCAGGGCGGTCTGGTGATGTTCATCGTCGAAGTCGTGCTTCTCTTCGCAGTCACCGTAGGTGCTGTACTGCTGGTGCAGGGCACACGCAAAGTGCCCGTGCAGTATGCCAAGCGCATCGTGGGCAACCGCCAGTACGGCGGCGCCCGCCAGTACATCCCCCTGAAAGTGAATGCCGCCGGCGTGATGCCCATCATCTTCGCCCAGGCAATCATGTTCATCCCCATGACCCTGGCAGGATTCCAGGGCGGCGACTCGGCATTCATGCGTGCCTTCACCGACATCAACAGCTTCTGGTACAACGTGACCTTCTTCATCCTCATCGTGGCCTTCACCTACTTCTACACCGCCATCACCGTGCGCCCCACGCAGATGGCCGAAGACATGAAGCGCAACAACGGATTCATCCCCGGCGTGAAACCCGGCAAGAAGACCGCCGAGTACCTCGACGCCATCATGAGCCGCATCACACTCCCCGGTTCCATATTCCTCGGAATCGTGGCTGTGCTTCCCGCTCTTGCCCGCTTCCTGGGCATCAACCAGAACTTCGCCCAGTTCTTCGGCGGCACATCGCTGCTGATTATGGTGGGTGTGGTACTGGACACCCTGCAGCAGGTAGAGAGCCATCTGATGATGCACCACTACGATGGCCTGATGAAAGAAGGCAAAATCAAAGGCCGCACCACAGGCCAGGCATATTGAGCCGGCCGCAAAAAATCAAGGCAATCCGCAAATGATTTATCTTAAAACGCCCGAGGAAATAGAAACCATGCGAGCCGCCACCGACCTGGTGTCGCGCACACTTGGCGAAGTAGCCCGCTGGATCGAACCCGGAGTTACCACACGCAAGCTCGACACCATTGCCCGTGAATTCATCACGGACAATGGTGGCAAGCCTGCCTGCCTGGGCTACGGAGGTTTCCCCGGCACCCTGTGCATCGAAGTGAACGAAACGGTAGTCCACGGTTTCCCCACCGACTACCAGCTCCGCGACGGCGATATCGTGGGCATCGACACAGTGGTGGAGAAAGACGGCTTCTGCGGCGACAGCTGCTACACTTTCGCCGTGGGCGAAATCAGCCCCGAGAAGCTTGCCCTGTGCCGCACCACACGCGAATCGCTCTACAAAGGCATCGAGGCCGCCCGCCCTGGTGCCCGCATCGGCGACATCGCCAACGCCGTGCAGACATATTGCGAGAAACGCGGCTACAGCCTGGTGCGCGAGATGTGCGGCCACGGCATAGGCCGCAAGATGCATGAATCGCCCGAGGTGCCCAACTACGGACGCCGAGGCATAGGCCCCAGGCTCGCCGAAGGCATGTGCATATGCATCGAACCAATGGTGAACATGGGCAGCCGCAACATCGTGATCGAGCGCGACGGCTGGACATGCCGCACCCGCGACGGAAAGCCCTCGGCACACTACGAGCACACCATCGCCATCACCGGAGGCGAAACACTGGTGATGACAACATTCGATTATATCCACCAAGCAATCAGCGACAGATTCATTTAGCCCCTATGGCAAAACAAGCAGCAATAGAGCAGGACGGAACCGTGGTGGAAGCATTGTCCAACGCAATGTTCCGCGTGGAGCTGGAGAACGGCCACGAAATCCTGGCCCACATCTCCGGAAAAATGCGCCAGCACTACATCAAAATCCTTCCCGGCGACAAGGTGAGGGTGGAGATGAGCCCCTACGATCTCTCAAAGGGGCGGATTGCCTTCCGATACAAATAAGATTAAAGCATAACAGAGATATGAAAGTCAGAGCATCCATCAAAAAACGCACCCCGGACAGCAAAATAGTCCGTCGCAAAGGACGTCTTTACGTCATCAACAAAAAGAACCCCAAGTACAAACAGCGTCAAGGATAAACAAACATGGCAGTACGCATCGTGGGAGTTGACCTCCCCCAGAACAAAAGAGGTGAAATCGCCTTGACTTACATCTACGGCATCGGACGCAGCGCCGCAAAAGACATCCTCAGCAAAGCCGGCGTCGACCTCGACATCAAAGTAAAGGACTGGACCGACGATCAGGCCGCGAAAGTCCGCGAGGTAATCGGCAGCGACTACAAAGTCGAAGGCGACCTGCGCAGCGAAATTCAGCTCAACATCAAGCGCCTGATGGACATCGGCTGCTACCGCGGCATCCGTCACCGCATCGGCCTGCCCGTGCGCGGCCAGAGCACAAAGAACAACGCCCGCACCCGCAAGGGACGCAAGAAAACCGTTGCTAACAAGAAGAAAGCTACCAAATAATAAAGCAATATGGCAAAAAAAACAGTCGCAGCAAAGAAACGCAACGTCAAAGTCGGCGCCGAAGGCCAGCTTCACGTTCATTCTTCGTTCAACAACATCATTGTCTGCCTTGCCAATGCCGAAGGACAGGTTATTTCCTGGTCCAGCGCAGGCAAGATGGGCTTCCGCGGTTCCAAGAAGAACACCCCCTACGCAGCCCAGATGGCAGCGCAGGATTGCGCCAAAGTGGCCTACGACCTGGGCCTGCGCAAAGTGAAAGCCTACCTCAAGGGACCTGGCAACGGCCGCGAAAGCGCCGTGCGCACCATCCACGGTGCCGGTATCGTGGTTACCGAGATTGTCGACGTCACCCCGCTGCCCCACAACGGCTGCCGTCCTCCCAAGAGAAGAAGAGTTTAATCTCCATGCATGGCGGCATGGCAATGCCGCCGCACTCTGCTTTCTATTCCGTATCTCTATAGCAACAAAAACCAGGAGACGCCATCCGGCAGCGGTCCGCCAAGGCCGCGCGGCAACAGCCACCGAGGTCCACAAAGACGGGTTGCCCAAAGGCGAATAGACCATATATTTCATCACCTCTCTATGGTCGCGGCTGCGCCAGACGACAACTACCCGCCTCGAAGCGCCGGAGTCTCCGACCCCCGACACAATAAAGATTAAACTACCACAATGGCAAGATACACCGGTCCTAAGACCAAAATCGCCCGTAAGTTCGGCGAACCCATCTTCGGAGAAGACAAAGTACTCGCCCGCCGCAACTTCCCCCCCGGCCAGCACGGCCAGAACAAGCGTCGCAAAACCAGCGAGTACGGCGTTCAGCTTCGCGAGAAGCAGAAAGCCAAATACACCTACGGAGTGCTCGAACGCCAGTTCCGCAACATGTTCGAGCAGGCTTCCAGCATGAAAGGTATCACCGGCGAAATCCTCCTGCAGCTCCTGGAGAGCCGTCTGGACAACATCGTCTACCGCCTCGGCGTGGCTCCCACCCGTGCAGCCGCCCGCCAGCTGGTGCTCCACCGCCACATCACCGTGGACGGCAAGGTTGTGAACGTTCCCTCCTACCGCGTGCAGCCCGGCCAGCTCGTCGGCGTGCGCGAGCGCTCCAAGAGCCTGGAGGTTATCGCCGATGCCCTCGCCGGATTCAACCACAGCAAATATCCCTGGATCGAGTGGGAAGAAGCCTCCAAAACCGGCAAGTTCCTGCACGTTCCCGCACGTGAGGATATCCCCGAAAACATCCGCGAACAGCTCATCGTCGAGCTCTACTCCAAGTAATAATCCTTAGACACCCAGATCCATGGCTATATTAGCATTCCAGAAACCCGAGGCGGTAGTGATGGTCGAGGCCAACAGCCGCTACGGCAAGTTCGAATTCAAGCCCTTGGAACCAGGCTATGGTAAAACCGTGGGTAACGCTCTTCGTCGCGTGCTGCTTTCCTCCCTCGAAGGCTACGCCATCACATCGATAAAAATCGACGGCGTACGCAGCGAATTCGACTCCGTGCCCGGAGTCAAGGAGGATGTCACCAACATGATTCTCAACATCAAGCAGGTCGACCTCAAGCAGACTGTCGAAGACACCGAGTACGAGAAAGTGACTCTCACCGTCAGCGGACAGGAGGTTTTCACCGCCGGCGACATCTCCAAGAGCCTCAGCGGCTTCGAAGTGATGAACCCCGAACTGGTGATTTGCCATCTCGACCCGTCGGCCTCGTTCACCATCACCCTTACCATCAACAAGGGCCGAAGCTGGGTGCCCGCCGAAGAGAACGTTACTCCCACCGACGACATCGACACCATCGCCATCGACTCCATCCACACTCCCATCAAGAACGTGAAGTACACCATTGAAAACTATCGTGTCGACCAGAAGACCGACTACGACAAGCTCATCCTGGAAATCACGACCAACGGGACAATCCTTCCAAAAGACGCAATAAAGGAAGCGGCCAAGATACTCATCTACCACTTCATGCTTTTCTCCGACGAAAAAATCACACTGGAGACCACAGAACCCGATCCCAGTGAGGAATTCGACGAGGAAGTGCTGCACATGCGCCAGCTCCTCAAGAGCAAGCTCTCCGAAATGCAGCTCACAGTGCGCGCGCTCAATTGCCTTAAGAGCGCCGAAGTGGAGACTCTGGCCGAACTGGTGGTGTTCAACAAGAACGACCTGTTGAAGTTCCGCAACTTCGGCAAGAAGAGTCTTGTCGAACTCGAAGCTCTGCTGGCCAGCCTGAACCTGTCATTCGGCATGGATATCTCTAAGTATAAACTCGATAAAGAATAAGCTCCGATGCGACACAATAAGAAATTCAACCACCTTGGCCGCAAGAAAGCCCATCGCGACGCACTTCTGGCCAACATGACCATATCGCTGATCATGCACAAGCGCATCTTCACAACCCTTGCCAAGGCAAAGGCTCTGCGTATGTATGCCGAACCGCTGATCAACCGCGCCAAGAACGACACCACACCCAACCGTCGTCTGGTGTTCTCCTACCTCCAGAACAAAGAGGCAGTGAAGGAACTCTTCCAGAGCGTTGCCGAGAAAATCGCCAACCGCCCCGGCGGCTACACCCGCATTCTCAAGACCGGCAACCGTCTTGGCGACAACGCCCAGACATGCTTCATCGAGCTGGTGGACTACAACGAAGCCATGCTCAAGGAAGGCAAGGAAGCCAAGGCCAAAACCACACGCCGCTCGCGCCGCAAGGCTGCAGGCGCCGTGGAGGAAGCCAAAGCCGAAGCTCCCGCACAGCCCGAAGCCGACAACTGATTCCGCTCCCGCAAAGAGCATAGCCTGATAGCGCAGGCACCGCACGGACATCCCGGCGGTGCCTGCGTTCATGTTTCACGGCCTGCCAGTCCGCTGCAGCTTCACAACTCCTTCAGCTGCCGGGCGGTGCACCTATCCGGATTACGGCGCATCCAGGCTGTGGAGGCTGTAAAAATATTTGCTTATCAGCCGATTAATTGCTATATTTGCGGCGCAAACGGTGGGCGCTCCCGCAAGGGGCGCGACCGCGCACATTAATCAACCTAATTACTAACACATTAAATGAGCGAATTGAAAAATTCACCGGTCGAGGATTTCGACTGGGATGCCTATGAGAACGGCGAGAGCAACATCGGCCGCAGCCGCGACGAACTCACCCACGCCTACGAGGAATCCCTGAACTCGATCAAAGACAAAGAAGTAATCGAAGGTACCATCATCGCCCTCAACAAGCGTGAGGCTGTGGTTAACATCGACTACAAATCCGACGGTATCATCCCCATGAGCGAATTCCGCTACAATCCCGACATCAAAGTCGGCGATACAGTAGAGGTTTTCATCGAAAACCAGGAAGACCGCAAGGGACAGCTGATTCTGTCGCACAAAAAGGCACGTGCATCCCGTTCGTGGGAGCGCATCAACGCCGCACTTGAAAACAACGAAATCATCAAAGGCTTCATCAAATGCCGCACCAAAGGCGGCATGATTGTGGACGTGTTCGGCATCGAGGCATTCCTCCCCGGCAGCCAGATCGACGTGAAGCCCATCCGCGACTACGATGTGTTCGTTGGCAAGACCATGGAATTCAAGGTTGTGAAAATCAACGAAGAGTTCAAGAACGTGGTTGTATCGCACAAGGCACTCATCGAAGCCGAACTGGAAGCCCAGAAGCGCGAAATCATCTCCAAGCTGGAGAAGGGTCAGGTACTCGAAGGCACTGTGAAGAACATCACCACCTACGGTGTGTTCATCGACCTCGGCGGTGTCGACGGCCTTATCCACATCACCGACCTCTCCTGGGGCCGCGTGAAACACCCCAGCGAAGTTGTCGAGCTCGACCAGAAGCTCAATGTCGTTATCCTGGACTTCGACAACGAGAAAAAACGTATCGCCCTCGGTCTCAAGCAGCTCCAGCCCCATCCCTGGGATGCCCTCGACCCCGACCTCAAAGTCGGCGACAAGGTTAAAGGCCGCGTAGTGGTTATGGCCGACTACGGTGCATTCCTCGAAGTGGCTCCCGGCGTGGAAGGTCTTATCCACGTGAGCGAGATGAGCTGGAGCCAGCACCTGCGCTCCGCTCAGGATTTCCTCAAGGAAGGCGACGAAATCGAAGCCGTTGTGCTCACCCTCGACCGCAACGACCGCAAGATGAGCCTCGGCATCAAGCAGCTCAAGGCCGATCCCTGGGAGAACATCGAAACCAAATATCCCATCGGCAGCCGCCACACCGCCAAGGTGCGCAACTTCACCAACTTCGGTGTGTTCGTGGAAATCGAAGAAGGCGTGGACGGTCTTATCCACATCTCCGACCTTTCCTGGACAAAGAAAATCAAACACCCCAGCGAATTCACCCAGATCGGTGCCGACATCGAAGTGGAAGTTCTCCAGATCGACAAGGACAACCGCCGTCTCTCCCTTGGCCACAAGCAGCTCGAGGAAAATCCCTGGGACGTGTTCGAAACCATTTTCACTGTAGGTTCCGTGCATGAAGGCACCATCGTGGAAATGCTCGACAAGGGCGCCGTTGTAGCTCTCCCCTACGGTGTGGAAGGCTTCGCTACTCCCAAGCACCTCACCAAGGAAGATGGCTCCGCAGCCAAGGTGGACGAGAAACTCAACTTCAAGGTTATCGAGTTCAACAAGGACAGCAAGCGCATCATCCTCTCGCACAGCCGCACATTCGAGGACGACAGCCGTGCCGAACGCAGCACCGAACGCCGTCCCAAGCGTGCGGCAGCTCCCCGCAAGCAGGAAGAGGCTCCCGCAGCAGCCGGCACCACTCCTCTGGAACGCACCACTCTGGGCGATCTCGAGGCTCTGGCAGCCCTCAAGGAGAAACTCTCCAAATAATCCCGCACCACGCGGACATATCCGATAAAAGGAAGGCCGGCGCTCGATTGCGCCGGCCTTCCTTGCGTTATTGCCGTAATGGTTGCGTGTCAGCCTCAGAGCGCGGCCACGATATCCTCGGTGTCGCGGGCGATGGTGAGTTCCTCGTCGGTGGGGATAACGCACACCTTCACTTTCGAGCCGGGGGTCGAAACGGTGGCCTCCACACCGCGTATTCCGGCGTTGAGGGCTGTGTCGATTTCCACGCCCATAAAGCCCAGGGTCGAGCACACATCGGCGCGGAGGCCGGTCTGGTTCTCGCCCACGCCGCCGGTGAAAGCAATCACGTCCACGCCGCCCATCTCGGCCGCGTAGGCTCCGATGTACTTTGTTATGCGCAGCATGTACATGTCCAGGGCCAGGCGTGCGCGTTCGTTGCCGGCGGCTATTGCGGCCTCGATTTCGCGCATGTCGTTGCTCACGCCGCTAACGCCAAGCACACCGCTTTCCTTGTTGATTATGGCCTGCAGGCCATCGGCGGTGAGGTTGTGCTTTGTCATCAGGTAGGTGAGCGCACCGGGGTCGATGTCGCCCACACGGGTGCCCATCATCAGGCCTTCGGTTGGGGTGAGGCCCATGGAGGTGTCCACGCACTTCCCGTTCTCCACAGCGGCCATGGAGGCGCCGTTGCCGATGTGGCAGGTGATCACTTTTGTATCCTTGGGGTCTACGCCGAGGAAGCGGCATACGCGCTCGCTCACATAGCGGTGACTGGTGCCGTGGAATCCGTAGCGGCGCACACCGTCCTCGGTGTAGTAGCTGTAGGGTATGGCGTACATGAACGCCTTGGCGGGCATCGTCTGGTGAAAGGCGGTGTCGAACACGCCCACCTGGGGCACGCCGGGCATGATGGCCTCGATGGCTTCGATGCCTACCATGTTGGCGGGGTTGTGGAGGGGGGCGATGTCGTAGCACTCACGGATTTTCTCTTTCACGGCATCGTCGATGAGCACGCTGGCGCTGAACTTCTCGCCGCCGTGTACCACGCGGTGGCCTACGGCGTCGATTTCGTCGTAGGAGGCTATGCAGCCCACCTCGCTGTCGGTAAGGTTTGCAAGGATGGCCTCGATGGCCTGGCGGTGGTCGATGTGGCCCAGTTCGACTGTTTCCTTGCTGCCGTCGGTCTTCTTGTATTTGAGGAAGCCGCCGGGAAGCCCTATTTTTTCCACTCCGCCTTCGGCGAGAACGTCGGCGCTTTCGCCGTGGGTGTCGAAGAGTTTATACTTCACCGAACTGCTGCCGCAGTTGAGCACGAGAATTTTCATATCAGAGATTTTTGAGGCCTATGGCCTGGTTGCAGGTAATGATGATGGTCTTGTAGATGTCCTCGGGGAAGCAGCCTCGCGAGAGGTCGTTCACAGGCGCCGCCAGACCCTGCAGAACCGGGCCTACGGCCTGCACGCCGCCGAGGCGCTGCACCAGCTTGTAGGCGATGTTGCCCACTTCCAGCGAGGGGAACACCAGCACGTTTGCGCGTCCGCTGAGGGGGCTGTTGGGGGCTTTGCTGTTTGCCACGGCGGGCACGATGGCGGCGTCGGCCTGGAGTTCGCCGTCGAGGATGAGTTCGGGGTCGAGTTCGCGGGCCAGTTCGGTGGCGCGGATAACCTTGTCCACGCTGTCGCTTTTCGCCGAGCCTTTGGTGGAGAACGACAGCAGCGCCACGCGGGGTGTGATGCCGGCGATGTCGCGTGCGGTGCGTGCGGCGGCCACGGCAATCTGGGCGAGCTCCTCGGCGGTGGGGTTGGGCACCACGGCGCAGTCGGCGAACACCAGCACGCCTTTGCTTCCGAAGGGCGAACCTTCAGGCAGCAGCATCACGAACGCGCCGGACACCACGCTGATGCCGGGAACGGTCTTGATTACCTGGAAGGCGGCGCGGAGCACGTTGCCGGTGGTGTTCATGGCGCCTGCCACCTGGCCGTCGGCATCGCCGGCTTTCACCATAAGGCAGCCCAGATAGAGGGGATTGGCAGTGGTGAGGCGCGCTTCTTCCATGCTTATGCCCTTGCTCTTGCGCAGTTCGTAGAAGAGGGGAGCGTAGCGTTCCACCACGGCTTCGTCGGTGGGGTCGACTATGGTGGCCTTGCTGATGTTCTCGAGCTTGAGCTCGCGGGCCATGGCGCGGATTTCGGTCTTGTCGCCGATGAGGATAATCTGTGCGAGGCCGTCGGCGATTATGCGGTCGGCGGCGGTGAGTGTGCGGGGCTCGAGGCCCTCGGGGAGCACTATGCGCTGGGGGTGTTTCCGCGCTTTATCGGTTAGTTTGTCAAAGAGATTCATAATGGATTGCTTAGGATTCTGCAAAGATAGTCAAAGACAGTGTCAAAAAAAAGCGGAACCGGCAGTGTGGTGTTCCCTGGTCTGCCGGTTCCGTGATATTGCGGGTGTTGTTATTCTTCCTCGTCGTCTTCCTCGCGCATGTTGTGGAAAACGTTCTGTACGTCTTCGTCGTCCTCGAGCTTCTCGAGGAGTTTGTTGAGGTTCTCGCGCTGCTCGGGGGTAACGTCCTTGAGATCGTTGGGAATGCGCACGAATTCGGAGCTTATTATCTCGAAGCTGTTGTCCTCGAGGTATTTCTGTATTGCGGAGTAGCTCTCGAATGCGCCGTAGAGCACAATTTCCTCGTTGCCTTCCTCGTCGGTGTCGTGGCCGAGATCGTCCACGCCGTAGTCGATGAGCTCCAGTTCGAGGTCGTCGAGTCCGATGCCTTCCTTGGGTTTGATCTTGAACACGCACTTGTGGTCGAACAGGAAAGTGAGCGAACCCTGTGTGCCCAGCGAGCCGCCGTGTTTGTTGAAGTAGGAGCGCACGTTGGCTACGGTGCGGGTATTGTTGTCGGTGGCCGCTTCCACGAAGATGGCGATGCCGTAGGGGCCGTATCCTTCGTAGCTGATTTCCTTGTAGTCGCCGGAGTCTTTTTCGGTGGCTTTCTTTATGGCACGCTCAACGGTGTCCTTGGGCATGTTGGCAGCCTTGGCGTTCTGCATGAGCGCGCGGAGGCGCGGGTTGGTGTCGGGGTCGGGACCGCCGGCTTTTGCGGCGATGGTTATTTCCTTGCCTATACGGGTGAAGGTTCGCGACATGTTGCCCCAGCGTTTTAGCTTGCGGGCTTTGCGGTATTCAAATGCTCTTCCCATGGGAATGTGTATATCTGTTTTGAATGATTTGGCTTTTGTCGGGGGTGGCGGTTTATCGGAGTTCGGCGCCGAAAGTACGTCGCAGCGTTTCGGTCACTTTCGACATAATCTTGTCGATGTGCTTGTCCTGGAGCGTCTTTTCGTCGTCCTGGATTTCGATGCTTATGGCATAGCTTTTCTTGCCGGCGGGGAGGTTCTTGCCCTCGTACACGTCGAACAGGCTCACGCTGTGTATCAGTTTGGAGTCGCAGCGTCGCACGGCGGTCTGGATCTGGGCCATGTCGGTGCCGGCGTCGAGCAGCAGCGAGAGGTCGCGGCGCACGGCCTGGGTGCGGGGCAGGGGGCTGAACACCGTGCGGTGGCGCTGTGCCAGGCGTGCCACGGCGTCCCAGTCGAGTTCGGCGAAGAATACCGCGGCTTTTATGTCGGCCATGCGCAGGGTCTTGCGGCTTACTATGCCGATTGTTCCCAGCGGAGTAGCGCCCTTTGTGGTTGTTATCTCCATGGCGGCGTCGAAGATGTCGCCGTCGGCTTCGGTCTGGTTGAACACGGCGGCGATTCCTGCACGGCGCAGAATTGCCTCGACGGTGGCTTTCAGGTCGTAGAAGGTTGCTTCTTCGGTCGGGCGCAGCCAGTTGCCGGTGCGGGCGTTTCCGGTGAGCCACAGAGCCAGACGGGCGCCTTCGGTGTAGGGTGCCAGAGGTTGCTCCGCGGTGGGTTCTGTGCCGGCTTTTGCGCTGTACACGTTGCCGAATTCATAGAGGGCAAGGTCGGCGGCGCGGCGGTTGATGTTGTGTGCGAGAGTCTCGAGGCCGCCGTAGAGCAGTGTGCGGCGCATAACGTTCAGCTCCTGGCTGAGCGGATTCAGCAGTTCCACGCACCCCTCGGCAGGGTAAGTGGCGTTGTCGGTGTAGTAGGCCCGGGCGGTGAGCGAGTTGTTGAGAATTTCGCTGTATCCGGCGCCGCAGAGCTGCTCGGCGAGCAGGCGTCGGAAATCGTCGGCCGCATCGACAGCCGTCTTGAACGAGAGGCATGCGTGCAGTTCGTCGCTCATGGCTATGTTGTTGTAGCCGTAGATGCGCAGCACATCCTCGATGATGTCGCAGGGGCGCGTAACGTCCACGCGGTAGGTGGGCACGTCGATGCCGAGATGTCCGTCGTTGTCGGTCACGTGGCATTCCAGCGATTCGAGGATGGTCCTCACGGTGTCGGCGGGAATCTCGCGTCCGATGAGTCGGGCGAAGTCGGAGAATTCCATCTCCACGTGGGCTGGATTCACCGCCACGGGATATATGTCGACGGGCTGGCCGCAGATTTTTCCTCCGGCGGTTTCCTTGATAAGCATTGCCGCCAGTTTGAGGGCGTACATGCAGCCGTTGGGGTCGACGCCGCGTTCGAAGCGGAACGAGGAATCGGTGGAAATGCCGTGGCGGCGTGCCGTGCGTCGCACGCTGGTGGCGTTGAAGCAGGCGCTTTCGAGGAACACGCGGGTTGTGGCGTCGGTAACGCCCGAGTCGAGGCCTCCGAACACACCGGCCATGCAGCGGGCCTGTTCGGCGTCGCAGATCATCAGGTCGGCGGCATCGAGTGTGCGCTCCACACCGTCGAGGGTGGTGAACTTGGCGCCTTCGGTGGCACGGCGCACCACAACCTTGTCGGCGGCGAGAGTGTCGGCGTCGAAGGCGTGCAGGGGCTGCCCGAAAGCGTGCAGGATGAAGTTGGTGATGTCCACCACATTGTTCACCGGATGCATGCCGATGGTGCTGAGCTTGTCGCGCAGCCATTCGGGGCTGTCGCCCACGGTCACGCCCTCTATGGTGAGGCCGCAGTAGCGCACGCAGCCGGCGGTGTCGGCCACTTCCACACTCACGGCGCGTCCCTGTGGCTCGTCGACAGCAAAGCCGTCGACCGACGGGCGGTGCGCCTTCACGGCATTGGCATGGCAGCTCAGGTAGGCGGCCAGGTCGCGGGCCACGCCGTAGTGGCTGGCGGCGTCGATACGGTTGGGGGTGAGGTCTACCTCGATAATGAAGTCATCGTCGATTTTGTAGTATTCCGATGCTGGATGGCCTATGAGCGCGTCGGCTTCGGCGGGCAGCACTATGATTCCGTCGTGCGAGTTTCCAACGCCTATCTCGTCCTCGGCGCATATCATTCCCAGCGATTCCACGCCGCGGATTTTGGAGCGCTTGATTTTGAAGCTCTCGCCGTCGGGCGAATACAGAGTGGTGCCCACGGTGGCCACCACAACGGTCTGCCCGGCGGCCACGTTCGGTGCGCCGCATACAATCTGTACAGGATTCTGCGGGTCGCCCAGGTCGACGGTGGTTATGTGCAGGTGGTCGCTGTCGGGATGGATTTCGCAGGTGAGTACCTTGCCGATTACGATGCCGGCGAGGCCGCCACGGATGCTTTCCACACGTTCTACCGAACCGGTCTCAAGGCCTATGGAAGTGAGGGCTTCGGCCAGGGCTTCGGCGCCGAGATCGGTGTCGAGATACTCGCGAAGCCATTTGTATGATATATTCATTGTATACGGAGGTTTTTGAGTAGGGCGCCTGTGCGCTTACAAAGCGCAAAGTTAGCGTTTTTTTGTGAAACTGAGGGCGTCGCGAGGGCTTGTATGAGGTGCGTGAGTGAAATAGTGTTAAAAATTTTGCACAAACGAACATTAGTCGTAAATTTGCAGTCGCAATTAGGAAATCACGGCTCCTTAGCTCAACTGAATAGAGCATCTGACTACGGATCAGAAGGTTACAGGTTTGAATCCTGTAGGAGTCACTAAACGGAACATCGAGTTCGATCTTAATTCCATAAGAGGCTCCTTAGCTCAACTGAATAGAGCATCTGACTACGGATCAGAAGGTTACAGGTTTGAATCCTGTAGGAGTCACAACAGAAACCTCCACGTCGGCCGGCGCGGAGGTTTTTTTTATCTACCGGTCGATTCTGTGTGGGCTGTAGCCGCGTGCTTTCAGTGAATCGAGGATGCCGGGCAGATGCCGGTACAATTTGTCGGTGCGGATGTCCTGGGTGCCCAGATGTAGTATTATGATTGCACCGTTCAGTCCGTTCTGCCGCTCGAAGTCCCATAGCTGCGCCAGCATGCGCTCCGACGACTGGTATTCCGGCATGCCGGGAGTGGTGTAGTCGCGGTATGTGTCGATGCCGGGTGTTATGTTCACAGGCACCAGTCCTGCCGAGCGCATGGCGGCGGAATGCACGCCGTTGCACCACTCGAACGAGGGCAGCACATACAGGGCGGAATCGCGCGGCACGCCGAAGCGGGCCAGTTCGGTATAGTTTGCCTCGAGGTCGGCGAGCATGCTGTCGGGAGTCGCCAGCGTGGTGCGTGCGGCGTCCCAGTCGGCCAGCTGTATGTGGCGGTCGCCGTGGGGGCCAACGTAATGTCCCGCCTCGATGGCGCGCCTAATCACGGAGCTGTTGGCGGAATCACGCAGGAAGTTGCCGGTGAAAAAGAACGAGCCCTTCACTCCGGCTGAATCGAGGACATCGAGAGCGTACGCGCCGCCCTCGAACATGGAATCTGCCGAGAAAACAAGGTGCACCGCAGAGCGTCCGGCATCCGTGCGCACCACGCAGCCGAAGGAATCGATTACCGGATTTGCTTCTGGCCTGCAGGCCGTGGCGAAAGACAGCACAATCAGGCAGGCGCACAGGGCGGCTATGTAAAATTTATTCATTGGAGTGGGGTGGCCGACGGTTACAGCCGCAAATTTAGCTATTTTTGCCGTCGCTATGCAAACCAAGGTAAAAGGATATATCGCCGGCGCTGTCGCCGCCGCCACCTATGGCACCAACCCGCTGTTCGCCCTTCCGTTGTATCAGGAGGGTATGACAGCCTCGTCGGTTCTGTTCTACCGCTATGTGATCGGTCTTCCGCTGGTGGCCGTAATGCTTTTCGCCCGTGGGCACAGCCTGGCGGTGGCGCCCCGCATGGTGCCACCGCTGATGGTCATGGGCGTGCTCATGGCATCGTCGTCGTGGCTTCTGTTTGAGAGTTACAACTATATGGACGCAGCCATAGCGAGCACGCTGCTGTTCGTCTATCCGCTCATGGTGGCCCTGCTTATGGCCGTGTTTTTCCGCCAGCGGGTCAGTCTGCTCACAGGCGTGTGCATCGCCGGTGCGCTCGCCGGCATCGCCTTGCTGTTCCGTCGCCCCGACGATGCTACCCTCAGCCTTGTAGGCACCGCCATGGTAATGCTTTCGTCGCTGGCATATGCAATCTATATCATAGGCGTCGACAGCAGGCGTCTGCGTGGCATACCCACACTAAAGGTGATTTTCTATGTGCTCTCGGCAGGCGTGCTTGTTTTCGGAGGGCTTATAGCATTCGACCCGGCGGAGAGTTTCGCCGGGCCGGAAAAGTGGTATATGTGGGGTTGCCTTTTGGCTCTGGCCGTGCTGCCCACTGTGGTGAGCTTTGTGTGCACCACTGTGGCGTCGCACTATATCGGCCCTACGCCCACAGCCATTCTCGGCGCTCTGGAGCCGGTTACGGCCGTAGCCATCGGCGTACTCGCTTTCGGCGAGAGGCTTGTGGCAACCGACTATCTCGGCCTTGTGCTTATTGTCGGCGCCGTGAGCCTTGTTGTGGCCGGCGACAGCCTGGGCCGGGTGATGGTGCACTTCCGCAAGCTGTTCCCGCGCCGTATGCGCGGCATGGCACGCCGCAGGAAGTAGGTCACGCCTTTGCAAGGCTTCCGCCGGCTGCCATGCCGCCTCGCTGGCGGATGCGGAAACCTGTGTAGGCCATCAGCAGCGACATCAGCGGCGAAAGCCAGTTGAAGATGCAGAAAGGAAGATAGACAAGTGTGGCCACACCCAGAACGGTGCTCTGCGTAACGCCGCAGCTGTTCCAGGGAATGAGCACGCTGGTTACCGATACCGAATCCTCAAGTGTGCGGCTGAGCAGGCGCGGCTCCAGGCCGGCACGACGGTAGACGGTACGGAACATGTTGCCGCCGATTATTAGCGACAGATACTGGTCGGCGGTGCAGCTGTTTATAAACAGTCCGGCGCCCACAGTGCTTGCCACAATGGGGAAGCGTCCGCGCAGACCTTTCATGGCCGAGGATGTTATTTTAGCCAGCATGCCGGTGGCTATCAGCGCCGTGCCGAACATCATGGCGCACAGCACGAGGGCTATCGTAGGCAGCATGCCGGTGATGCCGCCTGTGCTCACAAGCTCATCGAAGGCGGCGATGCCGGTGTTGAACTCCACGGCGCTCCACAGCATGTCCCATATCATGGCGGGCGAGGCGCCCCCGAGCATCGCCACAATCTGCGGCTGGAAAAGGAACACGCCGCCGAGTCCCAGCATGGAGCTTACAAACAGGGTCAGGAGCGTGGGCACGCGCAATACTATCATGGCAATGGTTATCACGGGAATCACCAGCACCCAGGGAGTGAGGTTGAACTGCCCGGCGAGGGCTGTGGCAATCGCCGGCGAGTCGGGGGTTTCGGCGTTGCCGCTGATGAATCCCACGGCGAGGAAGCATGTCAGGGCCACAAGCATGGCGGGTGCGGAGGTGAGCATGAGATAGCGGATATGCCGGAAGAGGTCTACCCCACAGGCCGAGGAGGCCACTACGGTGGTGTCGGACAGCGGCGACACCTTGTCGCCGAAGTATGCGCCGGAGATAATGGCGCCGGCAACCCAGCCTGGATGGAACCCCATCACGGTGCCTATGCCCATGAAGGCCACGCCGATGGTGGCTATCGTGCTCCACGAGCTGCCCGTGAGCACCGAAATGGCGGCGCACATGGCGCAGGCGGTTACAAGGAAATAGGTGGGGTCGAGGAAGCGCAGGCCGAAGTCGATAAGCATCGGCACCACGCCCGAAAGCATCCATGTGGCCGACACCATGGCTATGAATACCAGCATCGGCACCGCCGGCAGTATCTGCCTGGCGCTGCGCCGGAATCCTACAGAGAGGCCGCGGCGGCTTAGGCCGCCGGTAGCCGCCGACAGCCCGAGGGCAGCCACGGTTGCGGCAAGGAGTGCCAGGTGGGAATAGTCCGAGATGGCGTCGCTGCCCTTGAAAACGATTACGCCTGCCAGAGAACCCAGCAGAAGCACTACAGGGGCGCAGGCCGCCCACAGCGGGGGCGGGGACGCGGCACTGCCGCGCGGGAAGAAACCTGTCATTGGCTTACTATGTGTCGTCTATGTTGTTAATTGTACCTAAAACGCATGCAAAGATACAAAACGAAAGCATATCGGGTTCTGGGCTTAACATACATTATATGAAACTGCGGCTTCCGATGTCCCAAGGCACGATTTTTTTTGCTAATTTCGCCAATTGAAAGTCAAGGATAATGAAAAGAACGATATTATATCTGTTTGCGCTGTTTCTGGTGATGCCGTTGGCTGCCGCTTCAGAGGCAATTCTGGGTATCGACGGTGAAGAGTCCACTTCGGTGGGCATATATATCAAGGATCTGCGCACCGACAGTGTGCTGCTGGACTTCAATTCGCAGCTCGCGCTCACTCCGGCATCGGTTATGAAATGTGTCACTTCGGCCAGCGTGCTCTCTCTTCAGGGTGGCGAGCGCCGTTTTTCCACAAGGGTGTCGCTTCGTGGCGCCGCCGGCAGCCGTGGCGTGTGGTCGGGTGATCTGGTGGTCCATGCCGTTGCCGATCCCACACTCGAGAGCGAGAACTTCAGGAGCCGCCGCGGGTTCTGCGATTCCATAGTGGCGGGACTGCGCCGCCGCGGCATCAGCCGCATCGACGGCTCTCTTGCAGTCGAGCACAGCCTCCGGCAGCAAGGGCCTGTGATGCAGTGGGAGTGCGAGGACATTGCATGGCCTTACGGTGCCGGACTGTACGGCTTTAACTGGCGCGACAACTGCGTTACGGTATATCCCAACACAGGGCGCATAAGCCCTGCGGCACCGGGGCTGGAAATGAAAACGGAACGCAGCACTGCCGGAAACGACTTTGTGCGTGGTGTCGGCAGCGACCTGCTCATGGTCTATAGCCGCAACACACGCCGCGACTGGGCAGTGAAGACAACAGTGCCCGATCCCACGGCCGTGTTCGAGGCCGAACTAAGGGAGAAACTACAGGACGCCGGCATCTCGCTCGGCACACAGCGCCGGAGCGACGCCGAGGCATCCGAGACCGACATCTACACACACACCTCACCCACATATGCCGAAATTCTGAAGAGCCTTATGGTGCGCTCCGACAATCTTTTTGCCGAAGGCATGCTCCGCAGCCTCGCGCCGGCGGGTCTGCGCAAAGATGCCATAAGCCGCGAGAAGGAGCTGTGGGCTACCAGAGGTGTGAATCCGCGCTACACAATCATCAACGACGGCAGCGGCCTCACCCGAGCCAACCGCCTGTCGGCGCGCTTCATCGCCGGCGTGCTCGAGTGGATGGCCTCTTCGCCGTCGGCGCGCACCTACTGCGGCTTTTTCCCGCGGGCGGGCCGCGAGGGCACCATGCGCGGCTTTCTGTCCAAGTCGCCGCTCAAAGGACGTGTGGCTCTGAAAACCGGCAGCGTAAGCTCTGTGCAGGCATATGCCGGATACTGCATCGACGACAACGGCATGCCCACACACGTGGTCGTGGTGCTTGTCAACGGTTTCTTCTGCCCCCGCTCGCAGGTGCGAAAAGGCACCGAGCAGCTGCTCGAACAATTATTTCTCTGAAAACCTCATCGATATGGCCGAAATAAAATCACTCATCAGCCTGTGCTTGCAGGTGGAGGGTATGCTCCGAATCATTTCCGAACGCGACTCCGTCGAAGGACGCCAGGCGCTTGCCGACGTGTTTGAAACATTCGAGAACGGCATGAACGCCTTTCTGGGTGTGCACGTGGTTGAACCAGACTGCCCCGTTGCGCCCGCCCCCGGCGCCGCCATGCTTATCGGCGACAGCGCGCAGGACAGGATGTCGTCGGAAGTCGACAGCGCACGGAAAAAAATGGATTCCGAAATCGAGGTCGACGACGATGAAGGGATATCCGTCGACCCCGAATCCAACGATGCCGACGGAATCGACATCGACACCGACGACTATGGCCTCGACGTGGGCCATGTAGTTGCCGTTTCCGCCGGTGAGGCCATTGCCGGGCACCGCTCCGGCGGCTATCCGCATCTGGCGCAGGCGTTCACCGTAAACGACCGTTTCCGTTTCAGCCGTGAGCTTTTCGGAGGCGATGTCGACGAGTTCGCCGACACCGTGGAGGTGCTTTCCGGAATGGACAGCTACAAGGACGCCGAAGACTATCTCATCAACGACCTTGCCTGGGATGCCGAGTCGCCGGAAGTCGCGGAGTTCCTGGAAATAGTCGGTAACTGCATGCAGGGGTGATGGCCGGACGACTTGCCATAGTGCCCACGCCGGTGGGCAACCTCTCCGACATGTCGCCCCGCGCTGTGGAGACCCTGCGCGAGGCTTCGCTGGTTCTTGCCGAGGACACCCGCACCAGCGGTGTGCTCCTGCGGCATTTCGGTATTTCCACCCCCATGGCCAGCCACCACAAATACAATGAGCACAAACCTCTCGACGCTATACTGGACCGCATCGCCGCCGGCGAGACCATAGCCCTTGTGAGCGATGCCGGCACCCCCGGCATCTCCGACCCCGGCTTTATGCTCGCCCGCGAGTGCCGCCGCCGCGGTATGGTGGTGGAAACCCTGCCGGGACCTACGGCGTTCGTGCCCGCGCTGGTCAGCTCGGGGCTGCCGTGCGACCGCTTTTTCTTCGAAGGCTTCCTGCCACCTAAAAAAGGCAGGGCATCCCGTCTGCAGTGGCTTGCCGAGCTGCCTTCGACATTTATAATATACGAGTCTCCCCTACGCACCGCACGAGCTCTTGCCGAACTCGCCGAGGCGTGCGGCGGCACCCGGCCCGCGGCGGTGGCGCGTGAGATATCCAAGGTGCACGAGACAATCCATCGCGGCACACTCGACGAGCTTGCCGGATTCTTTGCCGTGAACCAACCCAAGGGTGAGATTGTTATAGTGGTTGCAGGCAAGGAGCGACCGGACGCCGCCGGGCGCAGGCACCGCAACAAATACCGTTCCGACGATACCGCCGGCGAGCCGCGCGACGATTGACCGGGAGCACGGCTCTCAGAATATACTTACAACTGTTCAACTATTTTATACCCTTTCTTATGAAAAAAGCATTGTTCATATGCCTTGCCGCAGCAATGGCCGTAACAGGTTGCACGAACAAGGCGCAGGAAGAAGAAGCACAGCGACAGCAGGCTATCGCCGATGCTACACGCGAAGAGCTCACCGAAGCAGTCGCCGACCGCGACCAGCTGCTTACGCTCATGAACGAGATCACTTCCGACATGGAGCAGATAAAGCAGCTCGAGAACATTCTCACTGTGAACAATCCCAGCGAGACTCCCGGCCAGCGCGAACAGCTGCGCGCCGACATCGCTGCCATTCAGCAGACTCTTCAGCAGCGCCGCGAGCGCCTCAACGAGCTTGAGCAGCGCCTCAACAGCTCCAACCTCAGCAACACCAACCTGCGCCAGACCGTAGCCTCGCTGCGCACACAGCTCGACAGCCAGACCGCGGAAATCAACCAGCTGCGCTCGAGCCTCGACGAGGCCCGCACTCAGATCGGCGCTCTCGACGCGCAGGTGGACTCGCTGCATCAGACCGTTACCACCGTAACCGCCGACCTCGATTCCACAGCCACTGCCAACAAGCATCTCACCGACGAGCTCTACACCTGCTACTATGCCATCGGCACAAAGGACGAGCTTAAGGAAAACAGAATCATACAGACTGGTTTCCTTCGCCGTACCAAACTGATGGAAGGCGACTTCGACCAGGCTTTCTTCACCCGTGCCGACAAGCGTAACCTCCCCTCGATCGATCTCAACAGCACCAAGGCGCGTGTGCTCACCAACCAGCCCGAGGATTCCTACACCATCGTGGATGCCAACGGACACAAGGTGTTGCAGATCACCAATCCCGGAAAATTCTGGAGCCTCTCCAACTATCTGGTAATCCAGACCGACTGACCTATACCTGAACACACAACCTTAGAAACCGTTTTATCGGTTTCAACGGCAAACGCCTGCCCCGAACTTCGGAGCAGGCGTTTGACGTTATTGCAGGTGGCGCCGGGCCTTGTCGATGAGAAAGCGCCGTGCCACCCGTGCCCACCGGGCGTCCGAGCATGTCGATTCGTTTTCGAGAATCGACAGAAGCTGCCAGAAACACACCGCGCCGGCCACACAGCCCACAGGGTCGAAAGCCGAATCGGGCGGCACAACGCAGAACCGCGCCAGAGCTGCCAGCGCCAGTGCGCCATAGATACGCCCAAGAGTGGCTACAACTCTTCCGAAACGAGCCGACGACAGTTTGCCCTCGGCTCCGCGGCCGGCACGGCGAAGGCGCCGGCCGAGAGCCACCGCCGTTGCGAAATCGATGAATACCATAGCCGTGCACAGTACCGCCGGGGCAAGGGCGGGGGCGAGACAGCCGGCGGCCACGCCGGCAACAGAAGTTGCAGCAGCCTTGCAGGCAAGAGGCTGAATTGTTGTGATTGGTTCCATATGGTTCATATGTGTGGGGGTTGTCGGATTGCTGCAAATTTGCTTTGTGTAAGCGGCTGTATATCGCAGGTTTTGTCCGCTATGGAGCCTGTTTGCATTTGCGTGGGTGTAGAGTGATGGGCAGTATTGGGTTGTTAAATGTCAATTGCATGCAATATTTATTGCATTAATGCTTGCGAAGAATCAATTTGCATTGTATATTTGCAACGCAAACCAACGCTTCATCCCTATGAAAACCAATCACACCCTCCGGCGCAACGAAGCCTTTGTGGCATGTGCCCTCCGTATCCTGAGTGTCTACAACAGCTGTGGCAGGCATATCGACCGTGAAAAACTGCTCCGTGAGGCACTTGCAAGCCAGCCGCCTTCCTATTTCGTCGACTTCGACCGCGCCTCCGGAGTGTTGCGCACGCTCATGGGCCGGCCAGTTCCTGCAAAGCCCAGCATGCGCCAGCGCATGTGGCTGGAAATGCTCGAGCAGGTGCGGAATGTCATGGCCACGCGCAATCTCCCTTTCCACAAAAGCCTCGCCTTCGTGCTCAACTACCGCCGTCCGAGCCGCTACTGGCTTGCGCGTGCAACAGCCGAACGCCTGCTCCGGGGGCATATCGCCACAGGCCAGCACCTTGTGCGCTGCTGACACCTTCCTCTAATTCCATTCCTGCATAACAATAATCCATACCCGATATGCTTTCCCTATCCTTGAAGCGCGTTATCGACTGCGCCTACGCCATCAGCGCCCTTCGCTGCCACACCCACGGAACAATCCGTCCGGCCGTTCTCTGCCGCGACAACGAAGCCGCCCTGCGCCGCGCCGCCCTTGTGGCGGTGTCGGGCTGCCTGCTCAGACTTGTGCACGTGCTCAAGCGCACCAATATAGCCGGCTTCGACACCGATGCCGACGATGTGGTCGAAATCGTTTTTCGCGATGGTGTGGCCGAGTCTCCCGAACTTCGGCCGGCGCTGGAGAGCGCCGCCGCGGCCGGCATCCTCTCCATTGCCTATGGCGAGGCCGACGGCGACGCGGCATCGCACTACCAGCGGGCTTTCGACGAAGCCGTGGACGCCATCGCGCATCTCGACCTGCCCCCGGCAAGCTTCCGTCCCTGCTACCTCACAGGAGCCTGAGACCGCTGCCGCGGATAAGGCCCCTTACGCGCTTCCCGTGTCAACGGCAGCCGCCGGTGCCAAATCGTCCCGCAACCTCCGCCGGAGGCTGCGGGACGATTTGGCACTTCGGCGTTTTATAGCTATTTTTGCAGGTGTAATTCTGCATAGTCATGGAACAAGCAAATACCGACAACCCGACGCCTCGCCGTCCGCAGCGGCCCATGCGTCCCCTGCTCATTGCCGCCGCCGTAGTGCTGGCACTTCTTGTCGGCGGCCTGGTGTTCTTCGCCGTGCGTGCCGGCCGCGCCGCCAGTGCCGCGCAGGCACAGAACGAGCAACTGCTCATCGATATGGCCCAGCGCGACCTCGAACGCGAATATGGCCAGCTCAACGACGAATTCGCAACCTTCGAGAACCAGCGGCAGCTTGTGCTCGACGATTCGGTGAAGCGCGAGCTTAACGACAAGTACGAGGCCGCGCGCGTGCAGATCGAGCGTCTGCAGCAGGAACTCAGCGACAGCGAGCGCCGCAGCGCATCCGAGATAAACCGCCTGCGAAACGAAATAGAGACTCTGCGCAATCTGCTAAGGCACTATGTGGAGCAGATCGACCGTCTGAACCAGGAAAACCAGGCGCTCCGCACCGAAAACCAGGAAATCCGCCAGCAGAACGAGCGACTGACATCGCGCGTGGACCAGACGGCCCGCGAGAACCGTGAGCTTTCCGAGCGCATGACCCTTGCCGAACGCCTCAACGTTACCGGACTAAATATCACGCCTCTGAACAAGAAAGGCAAGCGCGAACGCAAGGTCGCCAAGGCCAAGCAGCTGGAAGTGACGTTCACAATTCCGCAGAACAACTCCACTCCCGTGGGCGAGAAAACCATCTATTGCCGCATCGTAAGCCCATCCGGGCAGCTTCTTGGCAACGGAGGCACCTTCCCCTTCGAGGGCGCGCAGGTGGAATATACCTGCCAGCGAACCATAGAATATGCCGGTGAGGAAATCGGCGGAGTGACATTGTACTACGATGTCAACACACCGCTCATCGCCGGCGAATACACCGTGGAACTTTTCGCCGACGGTTTCCGCCTCACCTCCCGCAATTTCACTCTCCAGTAAGCCCCGCCAGCGCGCATGGACTGGTTCGACCAGATATACCTTGAGATAAACAGCACCGAAATCACCACCGCGGGCAGTGCCTACCGGCTTGTGCTGAGCATGATTTTAGGTGCCGTTGTGGGCTACGAGCGCAAGCGCAAGGGGCAGAATGCCGGCGTGCGCACCTTCTCGCTCATTTCCATGGGCGCGACACTGGCGATGATAATTTCCATCTACGTGCCCCAGGAATATCTCGGACTGAAGAACGGCGATCCCGGGCGAATTGCAGCCCAGGTGATTTCCGGTATCGGTTTTCTGGGAGCCGGAGCCATAATCCAGATGAAAGGTTCGGTGCGTGGTCTCACCACCGCCGCCGGCATATGGATGGTGGCCATAATAGGCATGGCCGTGGGGCTGGGAATGTACTGGCTGTCGGCGCTCGCATGCGCTCTCATCATGTTCATACTGGTGCAGCTCGAACGCTTCGAACATATGGTGAGCCGCGGCTCCGAAAGCCGTATAATACGCATCTGCACCGACTGCATCCTGCACGACATCGCCGACTACCGCAAGGTGCTGGCCCGCCACCGCATAAGCCTGCACAATTTCTTCGTGGACTATGACTACGAGCGCCAGGAAACGCGTCTCAATCTGGTGGTGCTTCTCCGCGACTCCACCGACTACATCGCACTTTTCGGCGAATTCGAGAAGCTGCACCCCACAAAATCCATAACTCTTGCCAACCAGCTCAGTATCTGACCTGCAATTCCTGTAGCCCATGAACGTTGAAAGCCTTATCACCGACCTTGCCTTCATCCTCCTGCTGGGGGCGGTGGTGACAGTGGTGTTCAAGTGGATTCGCCAGCCCGTTGTGCTGGGATACATTGTGGCAGGATTTCTGGCAAGCCCCCATTTCAAATACCTGCCGAGCGTGACCACCGAGTCCAACATCGAGTTTTGGGCGCAGATAGGAATCGTGGTACTGCTGTTCTCGCTGGGCCTGGAGTTCAGTTTCAAGAAGCTGATGCGGTCGGGAGGGTCGGCGGCGGTTACGGCGCTTATAATAGTCACCGGAATGATGGCCGCCGGCTATGCCGTGGGCCGCATGCTCGATTTCAACTTCATCAACAGCATATTCCTGGGAGGAATGTTGTCGATGTCGTCAACGACCATAATACTCAAGGCGTTCACCGACATGGGGCTCAGACAGAAAAAGTTCGCCTCCCTGGTGCTTGCAGTGCTGGTGGTCGAGGACCTCTTCGCCGTGCTCATGATGGTGGTGCTGTCGTCGATAGCCGTAAACAACAGCGTGGAAGGCTCGGCGCTGCTGCTCAGCGTCGGCAAGCTGGTGTTCTTCCTTGTCATGTGGTTCCTGGTGGGAGTGTATGTGCTGCCTTCGTTGCTCGGCGGTATCCGTCGCTTCCTCAACGGCGAGACGCTTCTCGTGGTGTCGATGGGTCTGTGCCTCGGCATGGCCGTGTTCTCGGTCTACTGCGGCTTCTCCATGGCTCTCGGAGCCTTTGTGATGGGTTCCATCCTGGCGGGTACGAGCTATGCCGAACGCATCGAGCATGTGGTGATGCCCGTGAAGGACCTATTCGGGGCCGTGTTCTTTATTTCCGTGGGCATGATGGTTCAGCCGGCGGTTCTGAGCCAGTATTTCTGGCCCATTCTGCTGCTGTCGGCAGTGGTTGTTGCGGGAATGATAGTGTTCGGCACTTTCGGCATGCTCGTTACAGGTCAGAGCCTCAAGGTGGCCATGCAGAGCGGTTTCTCGCTCACGCAGATAGGTGAGTTCGCCTTCATTATCGCCACCCTCGGCCTGAGCCTGCATGTGCTCGAGCCTTCGCTGTATCCCATTGTGGTGGCGGTGAGTGTCATCACCACCTTCACCACTCCCTATTTCATAAAAATGTCGATGCCGGCCTATGCCATGGTGGAGCGGCACCTGCCGCGCCGGCTGCATTTCCTCATCGACCGCTACCGCAAGGAGGCCGACAAGAGCCAGGCCTCGCATCCGTGGCGGCGCATACTCAGGCGCTATGCCTGGCGCACTGTTCTGTATTCCATCGTGCTGCTCGCCATCGTATTGCTGTCAAAGAGCTATCTCGCGCCGTATGTCCGGAATCTGCTGCCCGACGGTCTGGGGCGATTCGCTGTGGTGGCCGCAACGCTGTTGGGCATGTCGCCCTTCCTGGTGGCACTGATGCTGCCGGTGGGCACAGCCAAGGGCCTCAGCCGGAGGCAGACGGTGGTTCCCCGTATCGTGCTCACACTGTTCCGTATGGGAATAGCCATAGCCTTTGTGGTGCACACCATTTCCATGGGCTATTCCACCGGCACCGGCCTGATGGTGGTGGCGGCGGTGATTCTGCTGGTACTGATGCTATTCTCGAGGCGTATGCGCCGAAGTCTGCACCGGATAGAGAACAAGTTCATGGACAACCTGAATGAGCGTGAACTGCGCCGCAGCGGCCGCAAAAACGCCGTGGTGCACGACCTGCACCAGGCCTACATGACCATTGGCGATGCCTGCCCCTTTGCCGGCGAGCGCCTGATGGACAGCGATCTCAGGCAGCGCTTCGGGGTGAACCTGGTGAGCATACAGCGCGGCACGCACTTCATTCCCATTCCCAACGGGCGCACCAGGCTATACCCCGGCGACATCGTTGGCATTATAGGCACCGAGGAACAGATCGAGAACCTGCTGCCGGTGATGGAGAAGTGCCGGCCAACAGGAGGCGCCGAGGCGACGGCTGCCGACTCGCTGCTCACCAGCATACTGCTCGGCGAGAACTCGCCGCTGGTAGGGCGCACTCCAAGAAGCAGTTCGCTGCGCGACCGCTACAACGCACTGGTGGTGGCCGTCGACCGTGGCGAGGAACATATCGAGGCCCGCCCCGACCTGGTGTTCGCCGCCGGCGACCTGGTGTGGCTGGTGGGAAATCCGTCGGAACTTTCAAGACTCACATGATAAACACGTTATAGACTATGGACCAGGGAAACTACAGCCGGCGCGGTGTGTCGGCAAGCAAGGAAGACGTGCACAATGCCATCCGCAACATCGACAAAGGAATTTTTCCCGGAGCATTCTGCAAGATAGTTCCCGACTACCTTGGCTCCGACCCCGGAATGTGCAACATCATGCACGCCGACGGCGCGGGCACAAAGAGCGCGCTGGCATATATGTACTGGCGCCGCACCGGCGACCTGAGCGTGTGGAAAGGCATCGCCCAGGACGCCATGATAATGAACATCGACGACCTCCTGTGCGTGGGCGCCACCGACGGCATCCTGCTCTCGTCGACCATCGGACGCAACAAGCGTCTGGTTCCCGGCGAGGTGATAGCAGCAATTATCGAAGGCACCGAACAGCTCGCCGCCGAGCTGCGCGGCCTCGGAGTGGGCGTGTACACTACCGGTGGCGAGACCGCCGACGTGGGCGACCTGGTGCGCACCATAATCGTGGACAGCACAGTGACATGCCGCATGCGACGTGCCGATGTGATCGACAACTCCCGCATCGCCCCCGGCGATGTTATCGTAGGCCTCGCCTCCTACGGCCAGGCGGCATATGAGCAGAGCTACAACGGCGGCATGGGAAGCAACGGCCTCACCTCGGCACGCCACGACGTGTTCAGCAAGGAACTGGCCGCCGAATTCCCCGAATCCTACGACAACGGACTGCCTGCCGAAGTGGTGTATTGCGGCAACTGCTCGCTCACCGAGCCGGTGCAGGGAACGCCGGTGGATGCAGGACGTCTGGTGCTTTCGCCCACGCGTACATATGCGCCGGTGGTGAAGGCCATCCTGGACAGCCACCGTGGCGATGTCCACGGCATGATTCACTGCTCGGGCGGCGCACAGACCAAAGTCATGAACTTTGTGGGAAACGTGCATGTTATTAAAGACAACCTCTTCGAGGTTCCACCGCTGTTCGAGCTCATTCGCCGCAATTCCGGCGCCGAGCCTTCCGAGATGTACAAGGTGTTCAACATGGGACACCGCTTCGAGATATACTGCGATGCCGCCACAGCCCCGGCGATGGTGGATATCGCCCGCAGTTTCGGCGTGGATGCCCGGATTGTGGGTCGTGTCGAGGCCGACAGCCGCAAGCATCTCACCTTGAAGACTCCCTACGGAACGATAGAGTACTGAGCGCACCGGGCGGTTGGCAACATCAACCCGTAAGGATTATGCGCAACACATGCATTCCCATAATATCCGCTTTTGCAGTGGTGCTGGCGGCGGCGTGCGGCGGCGGTTCCGCCGCCGGTGACTCCGCCGCGGAAAGTCATGCTCCCGATTCCATAGCCGCTGGCTCCCCCGACGACACCCTGCATGTGGTCACCTTATACGGACCCACATCATACTTCATCTACCGCGGCCAGCCCATGGGCTACAACTACACGCTCGCCGACAGTCTGGCGCGGCAGAAGGGCAAGGTGCTGGATCTGCGCACAGCACCGTCGATTACCGCCGCCATAGAGATGCTCGACTCCGGGAAAGTGGATCTTATAGCCTACGAAGTGCCGATCACGCGCCACTACCGCGACCTGGTGCTTCCCTGTGGCCCCGAGGTTGTGACCGAGCAGGTGCTGGTGCAGCCGAAAATCCAGGGGCAGGCACCTGTCACCAATGTGACAGACCTTATCGGCAAGGAAGTGTATGTGGAAAGCGACAGCAAGTATCTGCGCCGCCTGCAGAACCTCAACCGCGAGGTGGGCGGCGGCATAATAATAAAGGAGGTCGATGCCGATTCGATAATCACCGAGGACCTTGTGAGAATGGTTTCCGACGGTGAGATTCCGCTTGCGGTGGTCGACAGCGACATTGCCGCCCTCAACAAGACCTACTACCCCAATCTGGACATCGAACTTACCGTATCGCACCAGCAGCGGGCGGCATGGGCCGTGGCGCGGGGAGCCACGGCGCTGGCCGACAGCATCGACTCGTGGTTTGCCGGGGTGGAGCCGCAGCGCACATCCGACAATCTTCTCAAGCAGCTCTACGAGCGCACCAAGTTCAACCCCAAAGTCCGCTTCGACTTCTCGAAAGGCTATATTTCCCAGTACGACGACATTTTCCGCCGCTACGCGCCCAATGTGGGCTGGGACTGGCGGTTGATGGCCGCACAGGCTTTTGTGGAAAGCAAGTTCAAGGCCAACGCCCGTTCGTGGGTGGGTGCCCGCGGCCTCATGCAGATCATGCCGAGCACGGCACGGGGCTACCGCACGCCGGTGCGCAGGCTCAACAACCCCGAGACGTCGGTGCAGGTGGCCACAAAGCTGATAAACGACCTCGACAGCTATCTGGTGCGCTATGTGCCCGACGACCGCGAGCGGTTGAAATTCGTGATAGCAGCATATAATGTGGGAATAGCACATATCTACGATGCCATACGCCTGGCAAAGAAGTATGGCCTCGATCCTGAGAAATGGGACGGCAATGTGAGCAAAGCCATTCTCATGAAAATGAATCCCAGATACTACAACGACCCCGTGGTGCGTTATGGATATTGCCGTGGAACGGAAACAGTGGCATATGTGGACCGCATCACCGACTTCTACGAGCAGGCGCGCAGGCAAGTGCATGCTTAGCGCTCCATTAAATGGAATTACTACACTTCTAATAAATCGCATTATGAAAAAACGAATCCTCAATGGCGCTCTGGTCGCCGTGCTGTGCGCATCGATGCTTACCTCCACCGGCTGCATCGGCAGTTTCTCGCTCACCAACCGTCTGCTGGGCTGGAACAAGACAGTAGGCAACAAGTTCCTCAACGAACTTGTGTTCTTCGCATTCTGGGTGCTGCCTGTCTATGAGGTTACAGGACTGGCCGACCTGCTGGTGCTCAACAGTATCGAGTTCTGGAGCGGACGCAATCCCATGGGCGACCACGCCTCCACAACCGTGGAAAACAGCAAGGGAGAACGTATGGAAATCATTGCCGACGCAACCGGCTACGACATCCGCAACACCAACACCGGCAAGAGCTACCGCCTCGAACACGACGCTGCCGACGACAGCTGGGGTGTGGTGGCCGACGGCCAGCGCCATGTGATATTCGCCTGGGTCGACGAAACCCACGTGAGCATGCCCGTGGACGGCAACGGAAACTTCCGCACCTTCGAAACCTCCGCGACAGGCCTCTACGCCTACAGCGCCATCGAACGATAACTCCTCCCATAAAAAACCGGGACCTTTCCGCCAGCCCTGTGCTGCCGGAAAGGTCCCGGTTTTTTGTTGTTGACTCTATAAATCGACGCACCACACGTTGTAGGCCACTCCGCGGGCGCCGAAGCCGCCCTTCTGGTGGTTGAGTCCGTGGTTGAGGATGCGGCCGGAGTTTTCGTTGCTGGTGCCGAAGTCGAAGCAGCGCGCTGTCGAGGCCCCCATGAGCGCGTCGAACAGCACCGGTATCGCTCTCAGCCGGCGTCCGCGCTCGCCGGAGGCTATGTACTGCACGTGGTCGGTTGTGGCTGTGGAGAAAATAACCGTGCCGGCCAGCATTTCGCCGTCGGGAGCCGAAGCGGTGTGCAGGGATATGTTGTCGGGAAATGCCTTTGCCAGCCGGTACAGTTCGTCGGCGCTGTGCACCGGCGTGGCGCCGTGGCGCTCGGCAAGGGTGGCGCTCAGCAGGGCATGGAAATCGCGCCAGCGCGTCGAACGCTCCACCAAAATGCCTTCGGCACGCCCGCGGGCGATGTTGCGGCGTGTGTTCTGGTTGCGCTGCGGAGCACTTTCGGTGAGCCACACCGAGGACAGCGAGCTGCTGTGCAGCCGGGCGCCAAGGCGGAAGAGGGCGTACACATCGTCTTCGGCTGGCTGGCGGTGGTAAATCCACGGTATGGCGCGGTAGAGCATGCGCTTCCGCCCCTGCTGCCGCCAGTAGTCGGCCACACACTCCATTATATCCACAACCTCGGAGCCGTAGATGTCGGGAGGCAGCACCAGACCGCCGTAGGTGAGCCCGGGATGAGCCACGATTTCATCGGGAGTGTCGCCGGACATGCTCTGGTCGGCGGCGGCGAAGAGCGCGGCAATGCCGCCGCGCGCATCGCGCACCAGCAGCGAGCGGTCGGCGAAGCGGTGGCTGTGGTAGTCCATGTAGCCGCGGCGGAGCAGGAAAGTGCCGTTGCGCGATGTTTCAACTGTGGCGTCCCACAGCGAAGCCTCGGCCGGAGTATATGGCTCTATTGTGTACATGCCTGCAAAGATAGTGATTAGTCGAGAGTAAAGCCAAACTATTTGTGTGTTGCGCGGTATTGGCTAAGAATTAGAGGTATAGAGTGTGAAAAGCGAAAGTGTTTTCGCTTTCTTTCGTTTTCTTTCGTATCTTTGCCGGAAAAATTGGCAATGATTGAACAGGCACCTGCATACCGTAAAGAATATAGCTCGGATTCTTGCCGGCTTTCGGATTTTGCGAAAGAACGCATAAAGGATATCAACGAGCGCTATCTCTATTGGTCGGACGTGAAATATCGGGCTGATGGTACCGGTTTGTCCGCTGAGGAATTGTGGCAATCGGTCAAGTATTTCCGGGAAATGAAAAATGTTCCCGTGTGGCACGAATTCGGGTTGCATTTTTCATTGAACAACAGTATGCAGAGGTTATGCCAAAAGTTTGATATGAACTTTGGCGGTTCATGGGGCGCCATGAGGCTTTTTCCTGCAGATAAGGAAAATCAGGAACTGTATCTCATCAGTTCTATAATGGAGGAAGCCATTTCTTCAAGCCAGATGGAGGGGGCGGCCACCACTCGAAAAGTCGCCAAGGAGATGTTGCGGAAGAAATCGGCTCCCCGCGATCGTTCCCAAAGGATGATTCTTAATAATTACCGGACTATTCAGTTCATTGCTGAGAATAAAGACCGGCCGCTTACCAAGGAATTGCTGCTGCAGGTTCATGCTTTGATGACTGCCGGTACTTTGGACGATGAATCCATGAGCGGACATCTGAGAGACAATGATGATATTGTGGTTGGCAACGGCATAACGGGGGAGGTTGTGCATCGGCCACCGTCGTATGTTAAACTCGACGGATTTGTCGGGAACCTTTGCAAATTTTTCAACTCCACTGACAGCGACACCTTCATCCATCCCATAATTCGTGCGTTGGTTGTGCATTTTCTCATAGCATACTACCACCCGTTTGTCGATGGAAACGGACGCACGGCACGTGCGCTGTTCTATTGGTATATGCTTAAGGAGAATTATTGGCTGACCCAGTACTTGTCGATATCAAGAATCATTTATAAGACAAAGGCAAAATACGAAAACTCTTTTCTGTATACAGAGAGCGACAGCAACGATATAGGTTACTTTATTACCTACAATCTCGATGTGTTGTCAAAAGCTTTTGACGGATTGAAACGCTATCTCCAGAAAAAGCAGGCGGAACAGCGCCGTAAAGACCGATTCATGCACATCGGGAATGTATCGCCACAACAGGCCGAAATTATCAGGATGTTCTATGACGAGGGTGATATCACTTTGCAGGCTAAGGATATCGCCGGCCGGTTTGGTGTGAGCAGGGTCGCTGCCAAAGGATATCTCGATGCTTTGGCTGGCAAAGGCATCCTGGAGAGGATAAAACTCGACGGCAGGACTCATGGCTTTATCAAGTCTAAAAACTTTAATGAACTAACTTCTTTGGATACTGTTGATTGAAAAAGCAAAAGCGAAAGTGTTTTCGCTTTCTTTCGTTTTCTTTCGCTTTTTGTGTATCTCCGGAAGACGGCAAATTTCAGAATAAGGCCCGCAATGTCCGCAAGGCTTCCGGCCAATGGCGAATGCGAAAAAAGTAGTATCTTTGCAACGCCCCGAATTGGGGTGTTCCGAGCCATGGTGATAATCAAACGACTATACAGCTACATGCTTCAGCGCTTCCTGCCGCTGTTCGCCATGACATTCTTCATCTGCCTGTTCATAGTAATGATGCAGTTCCTCTGGAAGAGCATCGACGACCTTGTGGGCAAGGGGCTGGAGGTCAGCGTAATCGCCGAGCTGTTTTTCTATGCGGCACTCACCATGGTTCCCATGGCGCTGCCGCTGGCCGTGCTGCTGGCCTCGCTTATGGTGTTCGGAAATCTCGGCGAGAAATTCGAGCTCACGGCCATGAAGGCTTCTGGCATATCGCTGTTCCGCATCATGAAGCCGCTGACAATTTTCATGGTACTGGTGGCCATTGCGGCTTTCTTTTTCCAGAACAATGTGCTGCCGGTGGCGCAGACCAAGATGTGGACGCTCCTGTTCTCCGTGCGCCAGAAGTCGCCGGAGGTGGAAATTCCCGAACGCTCGTTCTACGGCGACATTCCAAACATGCAGCTCTATGTGCAGGGAAAAAATGCCGAAACAGGCATGCTTTATGGAATGATGATCTACGATTTCAGCCGCGGGCAGGAGAATTCGAGGGTGATTCTTGCCGACTCCGGGCGTTTCGACTTCACCGAGGACCGCACCCGCCTGTTCCTGCATCTGCACAGCGGCGAGCTTTTCGAAAACATGCAGAACACAGGCATGGGCACCGACAACAGCCGCTACCTGCCGTTCCGTCGCGAGCAGTTCGACGACAAGCAGATATACTTCCCTTTCAATGCCAATTTCAACCGCGTCGACGAAGGCGGCCTGCGCAGCCAGTACATAGGCCAGAACGTGGCACAGCTCCGCCACTCCATCGACTCGATAGGCAGGAGAGTGGATTCCATCGGTAATGTATATGCCGCCGACCTGCTGGCAACCGAGTACTTCGGACTGTCGCCTACTGTGAACAGAATGGAAAACGGCGAAATCACGCGTGTGCGCCGCCCGCAGGTGGCTCTGGCCGAGCCTCTGCCCGTCGACTCACTCTTCCAGGCGCCGAATCCCGGATATGCCAAAAGCTACATCCAGCAGGCTCTCAACCGGGCAAGGCGCCAGAAGCAGGAATATGTGTACCGCTCTCTCGCGCTGGCCGAGCAGGGCAAGCTCATGCGCCGCCACGACATTGAGATGCAGAAAAAATTCACCCTCTCCTTCGCCTGCATAATATTCTTTTTCATCGGCGCTCCTCTGGGTGCGATAATCAAGAAAGGCGGCCTGGGAACACCGCTCATAATCTCGGTGCTCCTGTTCATTGTCTACTTCATTATCGACAATGCAGGCTACAAGATGGCCCGCGACGGCAAAACCGACGTGTGGCTGGGCATATGGCTCAGCTCCTTTGCCCTGCTGCCGCTGGGAGTGTTCTTCACCTTCAAGGCAGTAGGCGACTCGGCGGTGTTCAACATCGACGCCTACAAGGCATTCTTCCGGCATATCGCCGGCAGGGAGGAGAAGCGCAGCCTCAGCGTGAAGGAAGTGCGCATGAACACCGTGGACGCCGCCCGTGGCATGGAGCTTCTCGATGCCGTCGATGCCGCCGCCGATGCCCTGAGCCTGCGGGTGAAAGGCATGAGCCCGCTGCGGCGCCGCCTGCAGCGCGCGGCCGACCCCGCTCTCACCGCCGCCGTGGCCTCGGCGGTGGAATACCTTGCCGACAGCGACGACAAACGCCTCGTGGCTGCCCTCAACGGCTATCCCTTCCGTCCCGGCAGCCGGCATCTGACCGCCGTCGGCGCCGCTACAGCTGCAATCCGGGAGCGGCTGCAGAAAACCGCTAACAGACATACCCCGCAATAAACCACTATGGACCAGACTATCAAACTCGACAGTATAGCCGAAGCCATCGACGACTTCCGCCAAGGCAAAATGGTGATTGTGGTCGACGATGAAGACCGCGAGAACGAGGGCGACATAATTGTCGCCGCCGAAAAAATCACACCCGAGCAGGTCAACTTCATGCTCAAGAATGCCCGCGGTGTCCTTTGCGCGCCGATTACCATCTCGCGGTGCCGCGAGCTCGACCTGCCACACCAGGTCGACGCGAATACATCGATGCTGGGAACGCCCTTCACAGTCACAGTCGACAAACTCGAGGGATGCACCACGGGGGTGAGCGCCGCCGACCGCTGCGCCACCATCCGCGCTCTCGCCGACCCGGCAAGCACCCCCGATACCTTCGGTCGCCCCGGGCACATCAATCCCCTCTATGCCCAGGACCAGGGCGTACTGCGCCGCAGCGGCCACACCGAGGCCGCCGTGGACCTGGCTCGGCTGGCCGGTCTGCAGCCTGCTGCGGCACTCATGGAGATTATGACCGACGACGGCGACATGGCCCGCCTGCCCGAACTGCGCCGGATGGCCGACCGGTGGGGTATGAAGCTGGTGAGCATCCGCGACCTGATAGCTTACCGCCTGGAGTCGGAACAGCTTGTGGAGCAAGGGGTAGAGGTGGACATGCCCACAGCCTACGGCCATTTCCGGCTCATCCCTTTCCGCCAGAAAAGCAACGGCCTGGAACACATAGCCATCATAAAGGGCGACGTGTCCACCGGAGACCCCGTGCTGGTGCGTGTGCACTCCTCCTGCGCTACCGGCGATATATTCGGCTCGCTGCGCTGCGACTGCGGCGAACAGCTCCGCAAGGCCCTCCAGATGATCGAGACCGAAGGCCGCGGCGCCGTGGTGTACCTCAACCAGGAGGGCCGGGGAATCGGCCTCATGGACAAGATTCGCGCCTATAAGCTCCAGGAAGAGGGACTCGACACGGTAGAGGCAAACCTGCACCTCGGACACGACGCCGACGAACGCGACTACGGTGTGGGCGCCCAGATTCTCAACCGCCTCGGCATAAGCAAGATGAAGCTAATGACAAACAATCCCATAAAGCGTGTGGGCCTCGAGGGCTACGGCCTGGAGGTGGTGGAGAATGTGCACATCGAAGTGCAGCCCAATCCGTATAATCTGCGCTACATGCACACCAAAAAGGCACGCATGGGTCACGACCTGTATAAGGTGGAATGAGTGCCGCCGACAACCGCGGCGACGCTATCGCCGACGAGCTCCGCCGCAGCGGCGAGGAGCTCGCACGCCTGGCCGAAGGCCTGGGAACGACACCACGCGAGATAGAAGCATTCTTTTCCGCGGCAGCACGTCACATGGCCGTGCTCACCGAAGCATCGCTTATCGACCAGGCTTTCGCCACGGGGGTTATGGCCTTGCTCACGGCGTTCGGCCACCGCTTTTCGCCACGCGACTGTGCGGCGCCATACTTGTCGATGCTGTTGCGAGTGGCAGTGGCCGGCGCCCTTGCCCAGCAGCAGGCCGCACTGAGCTCCGACAGCTTTGCAATGGAGCATTTCGAGGCCATCGACGCCGAACTGGGACCGCTGGCACTGGCTTCATATCGCGAGCTCGAGGGCGACAAGGTGCTGCCGCCACAGCTCGCCGAGCCGTATTCGCAACTTGCAGCCTGGGTCGATGCCGACGTCCTGTTTCAGGGACAGACCATCCGGGCGTCCCTGGCAATGGATATCCTCTACGACATCGCCGCACGCCTCAAAGCAGTAATGAACACCGAATTCTGACCGACCACACATGTAAAAATTCTTTACATGTTATTCTGTTCTGGCGGCATCGCCATGATGGTGGATTTTGTGTAAAATTGCGTGGCTTTTCTGATGGTTGTTGATGTTTTGGATACTCATGCCATGCAAAACCAAATATTTGCTTTGCTCTGGACTAATTCGTATTTTTGCACAAAACACAGAAGCAATGAAACGCCTTGCAATACTGATCAGTGCCGCCATGCTGTGCCTGAGCGCATACCCGTGGGGTCAGAAAGGCCACGACACCGTGGCTGCCATCGCCGAACGCCATCTCTCCGCCGCCGCCGCCGACTCGGTGAACGCGATTCTCGATGGCATGTCGCCCGTGTACTGGGCGAACTGGCTGGACAACGCCAGCCATACTCCCGACTATGCCTACACCAAGACATGGCACTACAAGAACATCGACCAGAACCAGGACTACGACAGCGTAGCGCCGCTGCCCGAAGGCGATGTGGTCAGCGCCACCCGCGAGCAGATCGCGATACTTGCCGCACCGCAGAGCACCCGCGCGCAGAAGAACCTTGCGCTGAAGATACTCATCCATCTTGTGGGCGACATGCACCAGCCCATGCATATGGGACGTTACTCCGACCGCGGCGGAAACCGGCTGCAGGTGCGCTTCTTCGACCAGGGTTCCAACCTGCATTCGGTATGGGATACAAAACTGCCCAACGCAGCCCATGCGTGGACCTACACCGAATGGGCCGACCAGCTCGACCGCCTCAGCCCCGACAAGGCCGCCGAAGTGGCATCGGGAAACATCGACGACTGGGCACGGCAGACGCACAGTGTGGCCGAGCGGCTCTACGACCGATTTGCCCCCGGCAGCAGGATTTCCTACAACGAGATAGCCGCATGGACTCCCGTGGTGGAGCAGCAGCTCCTCGGCGGAGGCCTACGGCTGGCACGCATTCTGAATGCCCTCTTTGACCCTGCGAGCCAAGACAATCCCGCTGATTTTTAATTTTTTTAAATAAGCCGAAGCCATCCGCTTCGGTTTATTTGGTTAATTTTGTATTTCAATACCCATGCCGCGGGCAAGGGCTTAATAAAGAGATTATAATTTTCAGACATACAATGGCTCAGCAAGACGACGTTTTCAAAAAAATCGTTTCCCACGCCAAAGAATACGGCTTTGTATTCCCCTCCAGCGAAATCTACGACGGATTGTCCGCCGTGTACGACTACGGCCAGAACGGCGTAGAACTCAAGAACAACATAAAGCGTTACTGGTGGGATGCCATGACTCTGCTCCACGAGAATATCGTGGGCATCGATTCGGCGATATTCATGCACCCCACAATCTGGAAAGCATCGGGCCATGTCGACGCGTTCAACGACCCGCTGATCGACAACCGCGACTCCAAGAAGCGTTACCGCGCCGACGTGCTCATCGAAGACCATCTTGCCAAGTTCGACGAAAAAATCGATAAAGAGACCGCAAAAGCCGCCAAGCGCTTCGGCGAGGCTTTCGACCGCGAGCAGTTCCTGGCCACAAGCCCGCGTGTGGCTGAAATCAAAGCCAAGCGCGACGCTCTCCACGAGCGCTTCGCCAAGGCCATGAACGACAGCAACCTCGAGGAACTGCGCCAGATCATAATCGACCAGGAAATCGTGTGCCCCATTTCCGGCACACGCAACTGGACCGAGGTGCGCCAGTTCAACCTCATGTTCCGCACCGAAATGGGCTCTACTGCCGACGGTGCCATGTCCGTTTATCTGCGTCCCGAAACCGCCCAGGGCATTTTTGTGAACTACCTGAATGTGCAGAAAACCGGCCGCATGCGCATTCCATTCGGCATCGCACAGATAGGCAAAGCCTTCCGCAACGAAATCGTGGCGCGCCAGTTCATCTTCCGCATGCGCGAGTTCGAGCAGATGGAGATGCAGTTCTTCGTGCGGCCCGGCGAGGAGCTCAAATGGTTCGCACAGTGGAAGGAATGGCGCCTGCGCTGGCACAAGGCTCTCGGCCTGGGCGACGACAAATACCGCTATCACGACCACGACAAGCTGGCACACTACGCCAATGCCGCCACCGACATCGAATTCCTCATGCCCTTCGGTTTCAAGGAAGTGGAAGGCATCCACAGCCGCACCGACTTCGACCTGAGCCAGCACGAGAAATTCTCCGGCAAGAAAATCCAGTACTTCGACCCCGAGCTGAACCAGAGCTACACTCCCTATGTTATAGAAACATCCATAGGTGTGGATCGCATGTTCCTGAGCGTGCTGTGCTCCAGCTACGAGGAAGAACAGCTCGAGAACGGCGAAACCCGCGTGGTGCTGCACCTTCCCGCACCTCTGGCACCGGTGAAATGCGCCGTACTGCCCCTGGTGCGCAAGGACGGCCTGCCTGAGAAAGCACGCGAGATTGTCGACGAACTCAAGTTCGACTTCGCGACCCACTACGAGGAAAAAGACGCCATCGGCAAGCGCTACCGCCGCCAGGACGCCATCGGCACTCCTTTCTGCATCACTGTGGACCACCAGACGCTCGAGGACAACACCGTAACCCTCCGCGAACGCGATTCCATGGCTCAGACCCGAGTGCCCGTCGACAGCCTCCACGCTCTCATCCACGACCGTGTGAGCCTGGCAGCGCTGCTGAGAAAACTCCGATAATAACCAGGAGCGTGACACCATTCCGATACGCTCCAAAAATAACAGCCTGTTATGAAAAAATATATCATCCCCGGCATCATCCTGGCCATCGTGGCCTTCCTGGCTCTTAACGCATGGAGCACATACAACTCGTTCGTGACCATCGACCAGGACGTCGAGGCGCAGTGGGGCAAGGTGCAGGTGCAGTACCAGCGCCGAATGGACCTTATTCCCAACCTTGTGCGCACCGTGCAGGGCTATGCCGCGCATGAAAGCGAGACATACGAGAATGTGACCCGGGCACGTGCCGGACTCGACGCCGCCATGAACGCCGCCGGTGCCGACAGCGCTTCCGCCGTTCCCGCCAGCGAAACCGATTTCCAGCGCTACAACAGCGCCCAGGACGGTCTTAACCGTGCACTCAGCATCTATGTGAACGCTGTGCGGGAGGCATATCCCGACCTCAAGGCCGACACCCAGTTCGTGAGCCTGCAGGACCAGCTCGAAGGCACAGAGAACCGCATTGCCACCGAGCGCGGACGATACACCGAAATCGTGCGCGACTACAATGTGCGTGTGCGCAAGTTCCCCGCCAACATCTGGGCCGGACTTTTCGGCTACCATGCCAAACCGCAGTTCGCAGCCGACGAGGCCGCTGCCACTGCTCCAACCGTACAGTTCTGAGCCGATGAAGAAATTACTGCCCGTAGCAGTGGCCGCCATAGCACTCGCAGCCGCCTGCACAACCGACAGCAAAAGCACCTGGCAGCAGTACGAGCAATGGCGAAACGCCAACAACAGCTGGCTGGCCCAGATGCAGTCCAAAAAGGACGAAAGCGGACAGCCTTACTACAAGACCATCGTTCCGTCGTGGGCTCCCGGCTCATTCGTGCTGGTGCACTACTTCAACGACCGTAAGCTCACCGAAGGCAACCTTTCGCCGCTGTTCAATTCCACCGTGGACACCCGTTACTGGCTCCACGACTATGAAGGCACGCCTGTCGACAGCTCCACTCTGGTAACATCCACCGGAACAAAAGGTGTGTACCGTGCACAGCTCAGCAGTCTCATACCCGGCTGGGCGGCAGCGCTCTCAGATATGCGCTGCGGCGACACCGCCGAAATAATCGTGCCTTACGCCCTCGCATACGGCGACCAGGGTTCGAATGCGCTTCGTCCCTATTCCAACCTGCGCTTCAACGTGCGTCTGGTCGACATTCCCTACTACGAGACAAACAAATGAGGCTGTAAAGTCCTTAGTGATATTAGAGTCCGTCCGGCTTGGCATACTCCGCAGGCCGGACGGACTTTTTTTGCCTTTCCCTAATGCGGAAAAGCCCGGCAAGGAAAAGCAAAAATTTGGCTTTACTATCGACTTATTCGTAATTTTGTGGTTATGAACATGAATCTGCATTGCCTGGCTCTCAGGCATGTGGCCGTGTCCGACAGCCGGAGCCTGCTGTCGGCGTGGAGCCGCGAACTGGGGCGCATCACTCTGGCGTTTCCTTCGGCGACGAGCCGCGAAGGACGCCGCCGCCGTGCACTCACTCCGCCGATGGCTTTGTTCGAGGGTGTCGCCGAAGTGCGCCCCGGGCGCGAGGTGTTGGCCATGCGCGACCTTTCTCCACAGGCAGGAAGTGTGGCCACGGCCATGCCTTCGCCGGCCCGCGCGGCCACAGCGGCGGTGCTCGCCGAGATGCTGGATTTGATTTTGCGCCGTTCCGAGGCCGATATTCCGCTCGACGACTGCCTGAATTCCGGTGCCATGGCACTTGCAACGGCATCCGGCGAGGCGCTGGCGGCTTTCGCTCCCGTTTTTCTGTTCCGGATCACACGCCATATGGGGATATGCCCCGACATGGAGTCGTACGCCCCGGGAAGGGTGTTCGACATGCGCGAAGGACGCTTCCGCACTTCGCTGCCGTTGCATGAAGACTACGTGGATACCCAAGGTAGCGCGCTTCTGGCCGCGCTGGCCGCGGCAGACCCGCGTCAGCCCGTGTTGCCGGGAGTGGACCGTCTTGGGCGTCGGCGCGCTCTGGAGCTTATGGTGCGGTATTTCTCAGTCCACCTGGGAACTCCCGGCACACTGCGTTCGCTTGCGGTTCTCGCGGCGTTCGATTAGCATCTGGGCTGCAATGGCCGTGCACATATACAGCACGGTGAGTCCCCACAGCCACAGATAGGGGCGGGTGTTGTCGGCTATGGTGGCGGCGTTGTTGTTGATGCGCACAAAGCCCTCGATGCCCCATGTCGCCGGGATGATGTCGCCCAGCGCCCTCCACAGAGGCATCATGGCGTATCGGGGCCAGGTGAGACCCGATATGAAGAGGAACACAACCGATGTGGCCACAATGAGTATGAAGGGACTCTCGCGCTCGCGCATGAATGGCGCAAGCGACTGCCCCAGGAAAGCTGTGGCAAGCAGCATGGGCAGTATGAAGGGCAGATACTCCGTGGCGGAGCCGAAGTGCGGCAGGTTGAACATCAGTGGCACTATGTGGAGGTCGTAGAGGGTGAATGCCGCGTACACGGTCGTGTAGCACAGCGTGCGCCCCCACACCGTTGCCAGCGGCGGGGCTACGACGCCCAGAGGGTCGATGCCGCCGTTGCGGCGCCGGCGCTCCCGCGAAGTGCCCGCAAGCATGGCGATGCCCAGAAGCATGCTCTGCTGGAGAATGAGTATGAGGATGCCCGGAATCACGAAGGAGGCGAATCCCTGCTGGGTGTCGCCCAGGAAGTTGCTCTGTGAGCGCACTGGCAGCGAGGCTTCAGCGGAAAGGAACGATTCCATTCCGGCGTTCTCGATACGTTGCTTGGCGATTTCACCGGTCATCTCTATCTGCAGGTCGGCGAGGGCGGACACGAAGTCGCGGTAGCGCAGAAGCCGGCTCATCTCGGAATAGAAAGTCACGTGCGCCGAGCGTCCGTTGCCGATTTCCTTGCTGTAATTGGCCGGAATTTCCATGATTCCGAATACTTTGCGCTCTGCCATGAGCCGCTTGGCGTCGGCCATGTTCGGGCACTGGGCATATATCTCGATAGTGGGGCTTGCCGAAGCCATGCGCACCAGCTGGCGCGATTCGGCGGTCATGCTGTTGTCCACCACGGCTACGGGAATCTCGCGTACCAGCTCCTCGTTGTAGATAAGAGTATAGATTATTGGATACACCAGAGGCAGAGCCACGAAGAACAGAAGCACTCCCGGGTCGTGGATGATAGTACGCAGTTCGTTGCCGAACACTCTTGCCATGGCGGAGAATCCGCCGGCGATTTTACGGAATGGATTCATGCCTCAGGGTATGTACACAGGGTTCAACATCGCTTTTTTGAGGCGCCTTGCCAGCACCCAGCACAGCATGGGAAACACCAGCAGGCCGGCCATGTAGAGGCGCCAGTAGTACATGGGATAGCCGTTGAGGGCATTGCCGGAGAACACCAGGAACCAGTAGCGCACCGGTGCCGTCCACGAAAAGGCGGCAATGGCGCCGTACATGTTGTCCACAGGCATGGCGAAGCCGGTGAAGGAGTAGGACAGCACGCCGAAAAGGGAGCACACGCTGAATGCCATTCGCGGATTGGGCAATGCCGAGCAAACGAACAGCGCGAACGCCTGCGATGCCACGGCGAGCAGGAAGGTGGCGGCTATCATCCAGCCCAGCGAGCCGTTCATGGGAAAGTGCTGCCAGCCGAAGAACACCCATGTTATGAACAGGCCGACCGCCCAGTACACTATCGTGTGCGGCAGCAGCTTGGAGAGCAGCGCCACGCTGATGCGCCCCTTGGCGGTGGCCAGCCACTGGCGCGAAGTACCGTCCTTGATTTCGCCGCAGACGCTAAGCACGGTCATGAGCATGATCATGAGGGCGTAGGTGGCCATGGTGTAGGAGGGGGTGAGGTAGATGGAGTAGTTCATCCAGGGGTTGGCCAGCGGGTTGATGTCGAACACAACCGGCTGGAGCATGCCGCCGATGCGTTCGGGGTCTACTCCGAGGCTCACCAGCGTGTTGCGCACCACGCCCCCCGAGGTAGTCACCGCCACGGTCTTGAAGCCTTTGGTAACCAGTGTGCCGGGCACGAAATATGTCATGTTGGAGAAGTACTCCAGAGTGGGTGTGCGGCCTCCGAGGGCATCGCTCTCGAAGTTGGCAGGGATTACGAAAAATCCGAACACTTCGCCGCTGCGCACCTTCTCCATGGCCTTGTCGTAGCTTTCCGCATGGTAGCGCACATCCATGAGCTGGGACGCCTCGATGGTGCGTGTCACCTGGCGCGACATAGGCGAGTGGTCGTAGTCCACCACCGCGGTAGGCAGGCGTTGGGCCAGTCCTTCGCTGAGCAGGCTCACGAAGAAAAGTGTCACCGCCAGCGGAATAATTATCATTCCTATCAGATATGCCGGCCGGCTGCCCATGCGCGCTATCTCGCGACGCACTCCGTCGATGAATCCCAGGGAGGCCATCTCTTATTGCTCGTTGTATATTGCCGACATGCCCGGGCGCAGGTTGCGTACCTCTTCGGTGGGCCGGGCCTTGATCTGGAAGGTGCGGCTGTCGTAGCTGCCGGTGCTCTTGGTGGAGCGCCATGTGGCATAGGACCCCATGTCGCGGATGTAATACACTTCCACTTCTATTTTCTCCCGGTCGAGAGCGGGAATCATCACCTGCACGCGGGCTCCCATGGGCAGGTCGGCAAGGAGCTCCTCGCGTACATTGAAAGTCACCCAGCGGTCGTTGCGCAGCAGGCTCATGATAGGAGCGCCCAGCGACACCAGCTCGCCTTCCTCGGGGTAAATCTGGTCGATGGTGCCGTCGAAAGGAGCCACAAGGTAGGAGTCGGCAAGAAGAGCCTCCACCTGCTGTACCGAGCTGCCGGCGGCGTCCGCCAGGGCGGCGGCGCTCTCGCGGTCTTCGCTCTGTGCGCCGTCCTGGGCCAGGGAGAGCTGGCTGGCTGCGGCGTCGCGGCCTGCCATGGCGGCATCGTAGGCCGCACGGGCCTCGTCGCGCTTCTGCTCCGACACCACACCCTCGCTGTAGAGCCGTTCCATGCGTTCGTATGTCTTGCGTGTTATGGTCACGGCGGCTTCGGCCTGGTTGAGCAGGTCGCGGGCGGCGGAAACAATCTGTATTCGTGTGCCGGCGTCGATTTTGCGGTTCTGGGCGGCGGCGGCGGCACGGATGGCCTCTGCCTGGCCAAGCTGGGCTTCCACCACAGAGGAATGGATGTGCACAAGGGTGTCGCCGGCATGCACTGTGTCGCCTTCGGTGGCGTAGAGTTCCACCACACGGCCGGCGAGCTTGCCGGAAATGCGCACGGTAGTGCCTTCCACCTGCCCCTCGATGAAGTCGTCGGGGCGGTTCATGAACACGAAACCTGTTATGGCCACGGCGGCCACGGCAAGTACAATGATTCCTATGGCGACAAGCAGGGACCTGGAACCCTGTTTTCTTTCAATATTGTTGTCTGTGGGCATGTTGTAAAGTATTTAGCGGTATAAAGTTCCGAGGGCTTTGCTGAGATAGGTCTGGCACATCTGTATGTCGATCATGGCGTCGATCTGTTCGGAATGAGCCTTCAGCCATGCTGTCTGCGCGGCCATTACAAGCTCGGCGGTGGTCACGCCCTCGCTGAAGCCTATGGTGGCCGAGCGCAGATTCTCGTCGGCGCTGGCGAGATTGCTCTGGGTCATGGCATAGGTGCGGTAGGCTTCCTGGGTGCGGAACGATGCCTGGCTCACCTGCAGCGACACCATTTCGCGGGCGTCGTCGAGCTGCAGGCGTCGTATCACCTCGTCGCTTTCGGCGGCACGGTATTTGTTGTAGTTGCCGCCCCAGTGCCAGATGGGAATCTTCACCATGGCTCCCACGGAGAAGGCTCCCCTGAAACGTTTGCTGAAGCCGTTGAACATGTTCGGGTTGGAGAACTCATAGCTGCCGACAAGCACAACACTCGGCAGCATGTCGCTCATGGCCACCCTTTTCTGCTGGCGGGCCACTTCCACACCCTGGTCGAGAGCGCGGAGGTCGGGGCGCCGGGCGTAGACCTGTTCCATATCGTATCGCTCTGCGGCCTCGCCCGATGGCACGGCACCTTCGTTGTCTTCGTCGGCGAGTGTGAACACCGTGTTCACCGGCAGGCCGCACACCTGGGAAAGGGCCATGCGTGCCAGAACAAGGCCGTTGTCGACCTTGAGCATATCCACTTTAGCGGAGTTGAGTTTCACGTCGACACTGAGCACGTCGCTGCGTGTGGCCACGCCTTCGCGATACATCAGCGATACATTGCGGTGCAGCGTATCCAGCAGGTTCACATAGCTTTGGGCGAGTTTCTGCTTGGCCTTGAGCGACACCACCATCCAGTAGGCGGCATCCACGGCGTAAATCACATTCTCGGCCTCGGCGATGTGCATCTCGCGTGCGGCGGCCTCGGCGGCGCGTGTAATCTTGTTCATGGCCACGATTTTGCCGCCCATGAATACCGGCTGGGTGAGGGTGATGGCCCCGAAGAACACGTTGTGGATGTCGTAGGTGAGGGCTTCCTTGGGCAGCAGTGCCACCTGGGAGGGTATGTACTGCCCGTCGGGGCCTTTTACAGGCTCGCCCGTGAGCGGGTTCTTGACAATATCGAACTGGTAGCTTTTGGTCTCGATGTCGAAGGTCTTCACCGGCAGATACTGGTCGCTGCCTATGACGGAAATCTCACGCTGGTTGTACATGTATCCGCCGGCGAAGTCGATGGCCGGAAGATATGCGGCGAAGGCCTGGCTGTTCTGGTAGCCGGCCTTGCGCACCTGCTGGCGCGAAATCATCAGCTGCTTGTTGTTCGCCAGCGCCATGGCGCGGCAGGAGTCGAGGGGGACGATTCCCCCCATGGTAACGGTGTGACTCACCGGAGGCATGGCCTGCGGCGAAGGCTGTGCCGGTGCGGCGGCGCAGCCGGCCAGTGCGGCGGCGAGGAAGTAGCGCCGGATGTGTTTTATAACCTGCATACTGGATGAGATGTCGGATGCTTGTTGTTGAACGTGTCTGCGCAGCCAGCCCCTGAGCTTGTGCCGTGCAATATTCTAACCCGCGACAATGCCGGATTGTTGACACGGATATGCGGATAACTGGTGAATTTTCGACTGCAAAGTTCGTCACTATCGTATGTGTGGAAAAGTGCGGATTGGCGCTATGTTTGGAGTAAATGGCGCTTTTTAAGGTTCGATGGCACAATTTCAGGTGCGATAATTGCTATATTTGTCGCATTGATTAGCCCTATGGTCAACTAAAGCGACCTTCTCTCATGGTTTATAGCACTATCTCCATCGCTGACCTGATACAGCGCATAACACCCGACGATGCCGCATACTTTCCCAACGGAAAGGTTCTGGTCACGAAGGTGGAAGGTCTGTCGTTGTTTGTAAATCCCGTGAAACTCAGCGCGGTCACGGCGCTGGTGTGCCTCAGCGGGGAAATCGACGGCCGCATCAACCTGAAAAAATATCATGTGGTGGAGAACGACATGTTCATATGCCTTCCCGGCGACATGCTCCAGATTCACAGCGCCGACAACGTGCAGGCGTATGCCGTGCTGCTGTCGTCTGACTATCTCAACGAGATGCACATCGATTTGAACGTGCGCACCGATACATACATGGCCGTGCGGAACAATGCCGTAACCAGCCTGTCACGCGAGGACATCATGGAGCTGGCGCCGTACTTCACTCTGTTGCAGAAGTATCTGAGAAAAAACAATCCGCAGATTGTCCGCGGGCTGGTGCAGGCGCTGGCGCATACCATAATAGCACTGCGCAAGGAGCATATGCCCGAAAAGAACGTCGAGGATTATGCGCGAGAGACACGCGCGCAGCAGATTTTCGACCGCTTCATATATCTCCTCGACTCATACCACACAAAAGAGAGATGCCTGAAATTCTACGCCGGTAAAATGGCGCTCACCACCAAATACATGTCCTCGATGATCAAGGCTTATAGCGGAAAAAGTGCTCTCGAGTGGCTTAACGAGTATGTGATAATGGAAGCCAGGCTGTTGCTGGACTATACCGACCTTACCGTGCAGGAAATATCGTATCGTCTGAATTTTCCCACACAGTCCGCTTTCGGGAAATATTTCAGACAGCAGGTGGGTGTAAGCCCCAAATCCTACCGGCTGGCGGGAGGTAGATGAAATGTCCGGGGAGCTATGTCACAGGCTCCGGCTCATCAGCTCGGCGGCGTGTGCCCGCAGCCGCTTGATGGCGCGGTCGTAGACGTTGTACACCGTCGATGGCGGCTCTCCGAGCTGTGAGGCAAGGCTCTCGCGGAGTTTCAGTGGCCGGCCCGCGCCGCTGAATGGCTCGCTGAGAAGGAACGTGAACAGGATGTAGCGTTCCCTGGCTGTGAAATTGTCGGCCTCTGCCAGCACCGTGAGCATTATCTCTATTTCCTTTTCCTTGCGCAGCTTGGCCTCGGTATCGTCGGCAGAGGTGTCGGCACCGGCACGGCAGTCGTCGTAGGGGATACTGCCCACGGGGTCTTTCTGGCGGCGCCGGCGTGTGTCGTGGAGGAAGTTGTCCAGGGCATGGGCTATGTAGAGCCGGGGATTCCGTTCGCCGCGGAGTTTCCTCAGCCGCCACTCGCCTTTGGCGGTGGGAGCGACAATATGGGCATAGAACTCATGCAGAAGCTCCTCGACATCGTCGTCGTCGCTTCCGGGCATGTTGCGGCGTACCACGGCTTCGAGATATCCCCGGTAGTGGATGAGCACAAGTGCGGCCACAGCCTCCACGTCGCCGTTGGAAGCGCGGTCGGCAATGTCCTGCTGATTCACATCGGGGGTCGCCATGCTTATTGTCCGCGGAACTCTTCGCGGAGTATGTTCTCGAGGATTGCCATGCCTTTGGTGGCCGGCTGGCGGATTATGTGCACACCCGCGGGCACCTGACCGGGGTTGGGGTCGATATAGTAGACGGGAGTGCCCGGCCGCACGTACTGCAGCAGTGCAGCCGCCGGATACACCACCAGCGAAGTGCCTATGATTACGAACACATCGGCCTGCGCCACGATTTCCGTCGCGGGCTCGAACATGGGCACCGCTTCCTGGAAGAATACTATATGCGGTCTCACCGCGTGGCCGTCCATGCGCGTGTCGGGGTCGGTGCCGGTGTCGTAGTCCACGGGGAAGAGCAGCGAAGGGTTGTCGAGGGCGCGCACTTTCATCAGCTCTCCATGCAGGTGGAGCACTTTCGAGCTGCTGGCACGTTCGTGGAGGTCGTCGACGTTCTGTGTTATCACATGCACATCGAAGTGCTCCTCGAGTCTCCGGAGGATGTCGTGGGCGGCATTGGGCCTGACTTTGGCCAGGTCGCGGCGGCGCTCGTTGTAGAAGCGGTGCACCAGTTCCGGATTTCGCGCGAAGCCGTCGGCGCTGGCCACATCCATCACCGGATAGTTCTCCCACAGGCCTCCTGCATCACGGAATGTGGAGATGCCGCTTTCGGCGCTTATGCCTGCGCCGGTGGAAACCACCAGGCGCGGTTTAGCGGTCATTGGGGTTGAAGCTTATGTGGTTGGAGGAGCGCTTTTCAGGAATCTGGTCGGTGAGGTCGGCCAGGTCGGCGGAACGTGAGGCGGTGCAGTCGCCGGCAGCTTTCGCCGAGGTTACCTTGCGTTTGTCGCGGCGGTATGCGGGATTGCGCTCCACCATCTCTATGGCCTCGTCGCTGTCGAGTTCCTCGGGGGAGAGCAGGAAATAGTTCTGTGTCTGCTGTGTGCGTATGAGGTTGTCGACCTTCCCCGGACCGTACACGCTGGCCACCACGGCGGTGTCGTCGGTGTCGGCATCGACTTCGGTGTCGGTGTGGGAGCCTTCAATCACGTGGTCGCCCGAGCCGTGTTCCACAGTCACGTCGAAGCCGCTGGCAAGGATGGTGAACTTTATCTTGTTGCCAAGAGTGTCGTCGTAGCCCCAGCCGAAAATCACTTTCACACGCTTGTTCATCTCAGCCACGAGCTTGTTGGCCTCGGTGGCCTCGCTCATGCGGAAGGCGGGGTCGATGTCGTGGCTGTAGTAGAACGCGAACAGCAGGCGGCGGGCCGAAAGGATATCGGTGTCGCAGAGCAGGGGCGAGTGCAGGGCGTTCTGTATGGCCTTGCTCATGCGGTTCTCGCCTTCGCCGTAGCCAACCGATATAAAGGCGGTGCGGCCGTCGCGGAGGGTGGTGTTCACGTCCTTCATGTCGATGTTTATCATCGCCGGAGTGGTCACCATGTCGGAGATGCTGCGCGAGGCCGTGGCAAGGATGTCGTCGGCTTTGGCGAATGCCACACTGAATTCCAGGTCGGGGTATATGTCGCTGAGGCGGTCGTTGTTGATTATCAGCAGGGCGTCGACGTTCTTCTTGAGTTCGGCGGCGCCGTCGAGGGCGCTCTTCATTTTGTCGAGACCCTCGAAGAAGAAAGGAATGGTGACAATGCCTATGGTGAGGATGTCGCGTTCTTTTGTCACGCGGGCTACCACAGGAGCGGCACCCGTGCCGGTGCCTCCGCCCATGCCGGCGGTGATGAACACCATGTCGACGTGCCTGTCGACCAGCCGTTCAATCTCGGGAACACTTTCCTCTGCTGCTGCCGCGCCCACTTCGGGACGTCCGCCGGCACCGAGTCCTCCGCAGAGTTTCGGGCCCAGGAGCACCTGTGTGGGTGCGTGGCACAGGCGCAGGGCCTGAAGGTCGGTGTTGAGGGCGATGAATTCAACGCCACGGATATCCTGTGAGCACATGTAGTCCACGGCGTTGCCGCCGCCGCCGCCCACACCCATGGCGATGATTACCGGGCCGCCGGTGGAGGAGGAGCGGTCGGTGTTGTGATATTTCTGTAGGAGTTCGGAGTCTTCGGGTTCTGCCATAGCGGTATGTTATGGGGGAGGAGGGTTACTTTTTGTGTCGGTCGTAGAAGTAGTCGTCATCGTCGTCATCGTCCTCGTCATCCGAAACCGGACCGAAGAGGCGCGCGATGCTGTCGTTTACGCCCTGGAGAATGCGCTTCACGCGTCCGACCTCGACATTTGCCTCGGGTTCGTCGTCGGGCATGTCGTCGCCGTTGTCATCATGGCGAGCGCGGTATTTCTTGTCCTTTTTGTTCTTTTTCTTGTCCGGCGCAGGCCTGCTGTTCCGGTAGCTGTTGTCATCGTCGTAGTCGTCGGGGTCTTCCTCGCCGTCGTCGGTGAGCAGGCGCGGGTCGTCCTCTTCGTCATGCGTCCATTTTGGCTGGCGGTTTCTGGCGCTTTCCGGCTCGGCCTCGCGGATGGCGGTGTCGTGGTGCTCTCCGGACGTTACGGGGGGCTGCACTGTCTCTTCCTCCGGCATGGGGCTGAGGCCTTCCAGGTCGGTGGTGGCTGCAGCGGATGCAAGGATGGCTGCCACGTCGATATTGTCGGTCGAGGCCAGCTCCGCGGATGCGAAGGTTATATTGTCGGGCATGTCGGCGTTGCGCAGAGGCAGCTTGCTCTGTTCGGCGAGCTGCCTGCCGAAGCCCGGGAGTTTGGCGCCGCCGCCGGTGAGCACAATGCCGGCTCCAAGTTCAGAGGTGGCTATTTCCGACAGTTCGATCTGGTGCACTATGTTGGCGGCGATTTCGCCGGCGCGGGCGCGCACGTAGTTGTTCACTTCCGTGGCGTTGGCGGCGTTGCTGTTCTGCTCTGTGAGGCTGCCCAGAGTGCGCTTGAAGTCCTCGGCGGCGCTTTCGGTGAGGGTGAGGCCCGCCATGAGGTCCATGGTGATGAGCCTGGAACCCATAGGGATTGTCGCCAGGAATGCCAGAGAGCTGTTGCGGTATATGGTCACGGTGGTGGTCTCGGCGCCGAAATCCACCATCACACAGCCGAGCTGTCGCTCGTCGTCGGTGAGCACGAGGTCGGCCACGGCCGTGGGGCGCAGTATATATGCCAGATTGCCGGCGCGTATGCTGTCGAATTTCAGCCGGTCGAGATTCTGCATGTTCTCGCGGGCGCATGTGAGCATCAGGAAGTCGCCGCGCAGCGAGGAGCCCACGGTACCCACCGCCGGTTTAACCATAACGCCGTTCACAAAGAAATTGCGGGCGATTTTCGCCACGAGATTCTTGTTTCCCACAAAGTCCTTCTCGGCTTCGTTCTCCAGGCGCCGGATGGTCTGCTCGGTCACTTCAATCTCGCGCGGGAACTGCAGTGTGGCCGTGGCCGGAATGCCGGCCAGAGAGCGTCCGCCGAGCGAGAGGGCCACGGTCTGCACCTTCCGGGGCGCAACCTCGGGGCTGTTCTCGAGTTTGCGGATTATGTCGTTCACCGCAGTGGATACCTCGCGGATGTTCTGCACGCGCCCGTGGCGCACGCTGTTCACCGCCGGGAGGGTTTCCACGGCAAGGATGTGCAGTCCTCCGCCGGGCTCGGCGCAGGCTACTGCCCCTTTTATTTTGGACGATGCGATTTCTATGGCTACTATGGTTCTGGCTTCCATTTGTGTGGGGCTTATATGGAGAGTGGGTCGGTATCGTTAGGATTGCGGTGCGGCACCTGGGTGGTTTCATCATCGAATCGGTCGAGGATGCCCGACTGTTCCTCGATGGTGATCAGCTGCACCGGTTCGGGGCGTTTGTGGCGGCGGGTGGCCACAACCTGTCCGCGCCATTTCACGGCAATGGTGTCGTAGTGCTGCCATCCGACAGTGGGAAGCACCTTGCGGTAGAAAGTGCGCAGGCGCAGGAACTTGTCGTCCACCATCGAGGTGTCGCCGAAGTTCACCACATGGCCCACCACGGTGGGGATTATGATTATGTTGCCGCCGGGTTCCTGGGTCACTGTCGATACCAGCGCTCCGGCGAGGCGGTCGTGGGCTATGTAGTCGAGCAGCGGCAGCAGGCGTTCGGCGGGGTGCAGCGGGTCGAAAGAGCCCATGAGCACGGGCACGTCGAGGTGGTAGCGTGGCTCCGCCATTATTTTCTTGCCCTGGCAGTTGATGTAGTAGGAGCGGCGCGCCGGGTCGAAAACCCTTGCCACGGGCACCATGGGCTGCACCTGCAGGCGCACGGTGCCGTCGGTGAGAATGTTGGCGTTGACACTCTGTATGCGGTCGGAGGACGCCAGCCGCGCCTCGAGTCCGTAGAGGTCGAAGTTGCGCCGCAGCATGCCCTCGATGCTGTCGTGGTCGAGGTGGCAGTCGCGGACAATGTCGGCGGCGGTAACGAACCGCGAGTCGGGATCGGAGAGCACAATCTGCAGTCCCGTGATTTTCGCTTTTGCCGCCATTGCATGTGTAAAGGGCACTGCCACTGCCACATAGGCGAGAATAAGCAGTGTAAGCACACACATCAGAACCGATTTTCTGTCCATCATAGGCTGCTGCGGAAGCAAAGGGGGATTACGGCAGTTGAGACACCAGAACGGGCACCTGCAGGGAGAGGTCGCCGGCGCCAAGGGTCAAAAGTATGTCAAAATTAGTGTTTTTCAGTGTATCCACAAAATCTTCTTTCTCAATCAGCAGTCTGTCGGCGCAGTTGAGGCGGTCGAAGATTATTTTCGACGACACTCCGGGAATAGGTTCCTCACGGGCGGGATACAGGTCGGTGAGAATCACGCGGTCGGCCATGTCGAGGGCGGCGGCGAATTCGGCGGCGAAATCGCGCGTGCGGGTGTAGAGGTGCGGCTGGAAAGCCACGGTGAGGTGGCGTCCGGGATAGAGGGCGCGCACGGAGGCTATCGAGCGGCTGACTTCGTCGGGATGGTGGGCGTAGTCGTCGATCACCACACGTCCGTCGGGTCCTTCCTCGCGTAGGTGGCATTCGAAGCGGCGTTCCACGCCGGGATAGGATGCCATGGCCGAGCGTGCCAGTTCGGGGGTGAGTTCGCCGGCGAGGTCCACGGCGGCGAGGGCGGCTACGGCGTTGTCGATGTTCACATCCACGGGCACGCCGAGTTCGATGTCGGTAATCGTGCCTCCGGGGGTAATCAGATCGAAGAACATGCGGCCGTCGGCGGTGCGGATGTTCCCGGGGCGGTAGTCGCCGTCGGTGCGTCCGAAAGTGAATGATTTCACACCCTGCGGCACGCGGGGCTTGAGTTTCAGACCTGTGCGCACCAGCAGGAAGCCGTCGGGGCGTATCAGTTCGGTGAAATGGGCGAAACTCTCCAGATAAGCCTCTTCGGAACCGTAGATGTCCAGATGGTCGGGATCGGTGGCGTTCACCACGGCAATCCACGGGCGCAGCTGGTGGAAGGAGCGGTCGTATTCGTCGGCCTCCACCACGCTGTAGGGGCTGTGGATATCCAGCACGAGGTTGCTGTTGTATTCGCCGCGCATTATTCCACCGAGGAATCCGTTGCAGCCGGCGGACGAGCGGTGGAGGATGTGTGCCGCCATCGACGATGTGGTGGTTTTGCCGTGTGTGCCCGAGAAGCACAGCGAGCGGCTGCCGCGGGTGATCTGGCCGAGCACCCAGGCGCGCTTGCGCACGGTGAAGCCACCGTTGCGGAAGAAGCCCAGAGGCACATTGGCCTCCGGAACGGCGGGAGTGAACACCACAAGGGTGCCTGCGGGATTGCGGAAGGCTTCGGGAACGGCATCCATGCTGTCGGCATAGGAAATGGCGGCGCCTTCGTCGGCGAGGCCTGCTGTGAGCGCCGAGGGTGTGCGGTCGTAGCCGGCCACTGGCAGCCCTTTGGACATATAGTATCGGGCGAGGGCGGCCATGCCTATGCCGCCTATGCCCACGAAGTAGACTCTTTCAGTTTCGTTGAGTTCCATTTTGCAGTATCTTGTCGATTTCGTCGGCGATTTTCTCATCGCTGTTCTCCAGGGCCATGCCGTGGATGTTCCTGCTGAGCATATGCCGCTCCTGCGGATTCTGCATAAGGCGTGTCACGGTTGCCCACAGGTCGGTGGCGGCATCGGCGTCGAGCACCATCACGGCGGCATCGCGGGAGGTAAGGGCCTCGGCGTTGCGGCGCTGGTGGTCTTCGGCCACGTTCGGCGACGGAACCAGCACCGCAGCTTTGCCAAGCAGCTGGAGCTCGCTGATGGTGCCGGCTCCGGCACGGGCCACCACAAGGTCGGCGGCGGCATAGGCCGTGGCCATGTCGTTGATGAAAGGCTTGGCCTTGAGTTTGTCGGCGCCTACGGCCTCGGCGATTTTCATGCAGCGCCGCGATTCGTTTTTGCCGGTCTGCCAGAGCACGGAGAACGGAGCTTCGGCCATTTTTCCCGATTCCACAGCTTCCGCCACGGCATTGTTGATGGTGAGTGCTCCAAGGCTGCCGCCAACGAAGAGCACCAGAGGGGTGCCGGGGTCGAACCCGAGTGCGGCGCGGGCTGCTGCTGCATCGGCGGTGCAATCCGGCAGCTCCTTGCGCACGGGGTTGCCGGTGAGCGTTATCCTGTCGGCGGGGAAGAAACGTTCCATTCCCGGGTAGGCGGTGCATATGCGGCGGGCTCGCCGTGCCAGCAGTTTGTTGGTCACCCCGGCATAGCTGTTCTGCTCCTGCAGCAGGGTGGGGACTCCGGCGCGCTGGGCGGCTTTGAGGGTGGGGCCGCTGGCATATCCGCCCACGCCTATGGCGATGTCGGGCCGGAAGTTGCGCACGATGGCGCGGGCCATGCGCAGGCTCTTCCAGAGTTTCAGCAGCACGCCGAAGTTGCGCCAGGGGCGACGGCGGTCGAAGCCGGCTACGGGCAGACCCTCTATGGTATATCCAGCGGCAGGCACGGTTTTCATTTCCATGCGGTCGGAGGCTCCGACAAACAGAATACGGGCCTCGGGGTGGCGGCGTCGCACGGCGTCGGCAATCGAAAGGGCGGGGTAGATGTGCCCGCCGGTGCCCCCGCCGCTTATGAGCACGCGTGGGACGATGGTTGGTTTGGTGTCTTTCATTGTTTTGCCGGAGAATCCGGGGTTATCATGACGGCATTGTCCGATATGGCATTGTCGGGCAGGAGATCGCGTTCGTGGCGGGCGTCGGCCTTGGTGTCGGTTATGCGCACGGCATGGCGCGCCACCGACAGCATTATGCCGAAGGCTATGCTGGTGGCAATCACGCTCACGCCGCCCTTGCTGATAAGTGGCAGCGGCTGCCCGCTCACGGGGAACACGCCCGATACTATGGCCATGTGGTATAGCGCCTGGAAAACTATCGTGAAGGCGCAGCCCATCGCCAGCACCGCCGGCAGTGTCTGCTTGAAGCGCATGGTGAGCTTGGCGCTACGCCCCAGAATCCAGAGATAGACCACCAGAATCAGCAGGCCGGCGAAGAGGCCGAGTTCCTCGATTATTATCGCGAATATATAGTCGGAGTAGGCCAGAGGCAGGCGTGCGTTCTCGCGGGAGCGCCCTATGCCCACGCCGGTGAGGCCGCCGTGAGCCTGGGCGATGTAGCTCAGCTGCTCCTGCTGGTGCTCGGTGGAGAACTGCTCCAGATGCTTGTTGGGGCGGAAATGATTGCCGAGGCGGTTGTTCCACACCGTGCCGCGGTCGTTGCCGGTGTTCATGTCGGTAACGGTGGAAACCATGTTGAGGCTGTCGATGCGGGCCTGTCGCGCCGCCACAACGGGGTCGGCGGCGGTGTGGGTCTTTATGTAGAAGCCGGTGCCTCCGAGTGTGCCTATCACCAGCAGGGCAGTGAAGAACTTGCGGAAGCCCATGCCGCTCACAAGCATCATGGCGAAGCCTATGGCCAGCACGATGATGGTGTTCGAAAGGCCGTGGAGAAACAGCAGGCCGGCGCATACGGTAAGGAAGATAATGCTTGCCCACATTCCCCATCGGTCCACGTCGTGGCTGCCTTTGCGGCGGCTCACGGTGAGAATCCACGCCATGCCGAGAGCCACGGCGAGTTTGAGGATGTCGGCGGGAAGAAGCATGAAGCCGGCGATTTCCAGGGCGCGTGAGGCACCGTTGATTTTGGTTCCCACGAAGTTCACCATCACCATCGCCGCCACACACATGGTCACGAACAGCGGAATGGCTCTGAAGATGTAGCGGTAGTGGATGTGCTGCAGGAAAAGCATGATGCCAAGACCGAGCACGATGAATATGCCGTGGCGGATTACGGGTGCGAAGATGTCTTCGCCGCTGACCTCCTGTATCGATGCCGAGAAAAGCTCGATTATGGCTATTATCACCAGCAGCATGTATGTTCCCCAGAGGTGGGTATCGGTGCGCAGCCTGTGGGTGGTGGTGGCGGCAGCCGGTGCGGCAGCAGCCTGGTCGATTGCGGGAGAGGCAGGGGATTCCATAGGTCAGTGGCTGTTTTTGAGTGCGTTGACGGCATCCTTGAAGCGGCGGCCGCGGTCCTCGTAGCTTTTGAAGAGGTCGAAGCTTGCACAGCAGGGCGAGAGCAGCACCGTCTGTCCGGGCTTTGCCAGGCGCCGGCAGGCGGCTATGGCCTCGTCGAGACTGCCGGTATCGGCCACCTCGGCCACGTGTGGCGAGAAAAACTCGACAATCTTGCTGTTGTCGACGCCCATGGCCACGATGGCGGCCACCTTGTCCTTCACCAGAGGCAGGATTTCGGAGTAGTCGTTGCCTTTGTCCTTTCCGCCGAGAATCAGCACCACCGGGGAGGTCATGGCCTCGAGGGCATAGTAGCAGGAATTCACGTTGGTGGCCTTGGAGTCGTTGATCCACCTCACGCCGTCTGTCTCCGCCACGAATTCCAGGCGGTGTTCCACGCCCTCGAAGTCGGATAGGCCGCGGCGTATATCGTCGTTGCGGATATCGAGCAGGCATGCCGAGAGTCCGGCCGCCATGGAGTTGAACACATTGTGGAGGCCGCTGAGGGCGAGGTCGGCGCGGGGCATGCTCATGGAGGTGCCGGGAGTATCGAGAATAAGACGGTTCTCGGCGTCGATGTATGCCGCGGAGCCTTCTTCGTGGCTCTGGGCGAAAGGCAGCATGCGGGCTTCGGTGGCGGTGTGGCGCAGCTGGTCGGCAATCACGGGGTCGTCCTGCCAGTAGATGAAGCTGTCGGCCGAGGTCATGTTCTGGAGTATGCGGAACTTGGCGCGCACGTAGTTGCCCATATCGTGGCCGTAGCGGTCGAGGTGGTCGGGGGTGATGTTGAGAATCACGGCCACGTTGGCCTTGAAGCTGTACATGTTGTCGAGCTGGAAACTGCTGAGTTCCACCACATACACCGGGTGCGGGTCGCGGGCCACCTGCCATGCCAGGCTTTTTCCCACATTGCCGGCCAGGGCGGCGTCGATGCCGGCGCCCCTCAGGATGTGGTGGGTGAGCAGGGTGGTGGTGGTCTTGCCGTTGCTGCCGGTTATGCACACCATCTTGGAGTCGGTGTAGCGGCCGGCGAATTCTATCTCGCTGATTACCGGGATGCCCTTGGCGACAGCCTGCAGCACAATCGGCGCATCGCAGGGAATGCCGGGGCTTTTTATTATCTCGGAGGCAGAGAGGATGCGTGCTGTGCTGTGGCCGCCTTCCTCGAAGGCTATGTTTTCCTTCTCGAGCACTTCGCGGTAGCGCGCAGCTATGGTGCCGCTGTCGCTAAGAAAAACGTCGAAACCCTTGTCCTTGGCCAGGATAGCCGCTCCGGTGCCGCTCTCTCCGGCGCCGAGCACCACTATTCTTTTGTTGTTGTCTTGCATTGTCATCGTATCTTGAGAGTCACGAAGGTCACCACCGCCAGTATGATGCCGGTAATCCAGAAGCGCGTCACTATCTTCGATTCATGTATGGCGGCGTACGGCCTCTGTATGAGGGCCTTTATGGTGCCGTCGCCGGGCTTCTGGTAGTGGTGGTGCAGGGGAGTCATCTTGAATATTCGTCCGCCGCCGGTGCGTTTGAAATATGCCACCTGCACAATCACCGAAAGGTCCTCGATGTAGAACAGGGCGCACAGTATGGGCAGCAGCAGCTCCTTGTGGATAAGGATTGCGAACACGGCGATTACGCCGCCGAGGGTGAGGCTGCCGGTGTCGCCCATGAATACCGCCGCCGGATAGGCGTTGTACCACAGGAAACCCACGAGCGCTCCCACGAAAGCGGCCATGTAGACCACAAGCTCCTCGCTGCCGGGAACGTACATTATATTGAGGTATGCCGAGTATATTATGTTGCCGCCGAGGTAGGCCATTGCCGCCAGCGCCGCTCCGGCCACTGCCGACAGGCCGGCGCACATGCCGTCGAGGCCGTCGTTGAGGTTGGCGCCGTTGCTGGTGGCCGCCACAAGGAATATGGTGATGAGGAAGAACACCACCCATCCGCCGGCCTCGGCATAGTCGCCGGCCCAGGAGGTCAGCGAGGAATAGTCGAAGTTGTTGTTCTTCACGAAGGGGATGGTTGTCTGGGGCGACTTCACCTCGACGTTGTCGTAGACCACCTGCTCCACCTGCATGGTGGATTCGCTCAGCACCTCCCGGTTCTCTACAATCACCATAGAGGGGCTGAGATACATGGTCACCGCCACGATGAGCGCGATTCCCACCTGGCCTATGATTTTGTATTTGCCTTTGATGCCGTCCTTGTTGCGGCGGCGGAATTTCATGTAGTCGTCGAGGAATCCTATGGTTCCCAGCCACACCGTGGCCAGGAGCATGAGCAGCATGTAGGCGTTGGTGAGTCTTCCCACCAGCAGGCACGGAACCAGGATGGCTATGATTATTATTATTCCACCCATGGTGGGTGTGCCTTTTTTCTCGATCTGTCCCTGCAGCGACAGGTCGCGGATTATTTCGCCGATCTGCATTTTCTGCAGCCGGTGTATTATCGCGCGGCCTACGAAGATGGCGATCAGCAGGGCAAGCACAAAGGCGGCGCCCGAGCGGAAGGTGATATAGTTCATCAGCCTCACACCGGGCAGGCCGGAATCTTGGAGTAATGTCAGCAGATAGTAAAGCATCAGCGGAGGTTGGTTGTGGTCTGGCCGCCGGTGGCGCGGCGCTCCAGGGCGCGGCGGCATTCGAGGCGGTCGTCGAAGTGTATGGCGGTGTCGCCGATTATCTGTTCTGTCTCATGGCCTTTGCCGGCCACAAGCACTATGTCGCCGGCTTTGGCGGTGGCTATGGTTTCGGCAATGGCGGCGGCGCGGTCGGGCTGCACCACCACGCGGGCGCGGCTGTCGCTGCCTATGCCCGCTGCCATGTCGGCGATGATGTCGTCGGGGTTCTCGTGCCGTGGATTGTCGGATGTGAGCACAGCCACGTCGGCTTTCTCGCATACCGTGCGCGCCATGAGCGGGCGCTTGCCGGCGTCGCGGTTGCCGCCGGCGCCGAACACGCACCATACGGCGGCGTCGCGGGGAGCAATGTCGGCAATGGTATCCAGCACGTTGGCAAGGGCGTCGGGGGTGTGCGCGAAGTCCACGATGGCGGTCACGCCGTCGGCACTGCGGAACTGCTCGAAGCGGCCGGCCACGGGAGTGAGGGCGCTGAGCGCAGTGAGCACCTTCTCGCGGGGCCAGCCCATCAGCAGGGAGGTGCCGTACACGGCGGCGAGATTCGAGGCATTGAACTCGCCGGCGAAGCGGGTATCCACGGGGGTGCCGCCGAATTCCACTTCCATGCCGTCGATGCGGTCCTCCACCATGCGAGCCTTGAAATCGGCTGTGGCGCGCACCGAATATGTGAAATGCCGGGCAGGGCAGTTCTGCAGCATCACCGCGCCGTTGCGGTCGTCGGCATTGACGAGTGCGAATGCCTGGGGCGTGAGGCCGTCGAAGAAGCTCTTCTTGGCTTTGAGATATGCCTCGACGGTGCGGTGGTAGTCCAGATGGTCGCGGGTGAGATTGGTGAAAACGCCGCCGGCGAAGCTCAGGCCGGCAATGCGGTGCTGGTCGGCGGCGTGGCTGCTCACCTCCATGGCGGCGAAGGTGCAGCCGGCTTCGGCCATGCGCCGGAGAAACCCGTTGAGGGCTATGGGATGGGGGGTGGTGTGTTCGGCGGCGGTCGATTCTGTGTCCACGATATTGGCTACCGTGGAGAGCAGACCTGCGCGGAGTCCCATGGCACGCGCCATGTTGTACAGCAGCGTGGCCACGGTGGTTTTGCCGTTGGTGCCTGTGACGCCCACCAGCGAAAGCTCGTCGGAGGGGTCGCCGAAGAAGCGCGAGGCCATCAGACCGAGGGCTTCGCGGCTGTCGGCCACGGTTATGCGGAGAACATCGGAAGGCAGTGCCGTGCCGGAGAAATCTTCGGCCACGACCACTGCGGCGCCGGCACGCGCGGCGCCGGCTATAAAGCGGTGGCCGTCGGCCTCGCAGCCGCGCACGGCCACGAACACGCCGCCGGGAACAACGGCACGGGAATCGTCGGTGATTCCGGACACCGTTTCGGGCACGGCGCCTTCTGTCGCCAGCGGCGCGATGGCGTCGAGCAGGGCGGCGGTCTCTATGCTGCCGGTTGCCGAGTTATGGGTGAACGATGGAGTTGTCATCGGAGTCGGTTTTCAATTCAGATTTTTGAGGTTGAGGTGCACGCGGGTTCCAGGCGAGGCTGTTGTTCCCGGTGCCGGCGACTGGCTTTCCACGAATCCTGCGCCACGGAATACCACCTGGTAGCCGGCCTGCTCGAGTTTGGCCAGTGCCTCGCGCACGCTCACGCCTCGCACATCGGGCACCTGCCCCGGGGGATATCCCGAGGCCGGCACGCCGAAAGTGGCTGTGCGTTCCACGCCGAGAGCCTGGTGGAGCGCCGCGCGGCGGTCGTTGTCGAAACTGGTGTGCACCAGAGGCCTTTCGGCCGGCGACGGGTCGGGGCGGAACACGGGGTCGCCTTCGAGCATGCCGCGGGCATACATCTTGAGAGCCAGATTCTTGAGCACGGTGCCCGAGCTTACCGCCGGCCCGCGGTAGGGCATCTGGGGGTCGTTGATAACCACTATGCAGGTGTAGCGCGGGTTGTCGAAGGGGAAGAACCCGCAGAAAGTCACACGGTAATGCCCGTCGAGGTAGCCGCCTTTCCATGGCGGCAGCTGCAGGCGGTTGCCGTTGGCGTCCACGCGGGGCCGTTTGTCCTCGAGCACGAGCTTGCAGGTTCCTGTCTTGCCCGCTATTTCCACCACGGGGTTGCGCAGGGCTTTGGCGGTGCCGCCCTCGCCCCAGACCACCTGCCGCATCATCTCCCTGAGCCTTGCCGACTGCTGCCGCGAGAGAATGCTGTCGCGCACGTAGCTCGGCGGAATCACCGAGTCCACGCCGTCGGCGCTGCGCAGCGACTTCACAAGGCGCGGGCGCACGAAACGGCCGTCGTTGGCTATCGCGTTGTAGAAAGCGCAGGTGTAGAGCGGCGGAATGAAGGTCGTGTATCCGAACACCATGCGGGAGAGGTCGAGCATGCCCCCGCTGTTGTTGCGGAGCATGTGGAACCTTGGCCGGCGCTCGCGGGCGATGCCGGTGTTGAGGCGGTCGAAGAATCCCATTTCGGCAAGCCGCTCGCGGAAGAGGTTGGGATTGCCCTCGTATTCGGGAATGCTCATCTTCACCATGCCTATGTTGGAGGAATACTCCAGAAAGCGGCTCACGGGCAGTGTTGCCGGGGAATGGGTGTCGCGGATGGCGCGCCGCAGATACATATATGTGTGCCCGATGGGATAGCTGCGGTTCAGGTTGGCATATCCGTAGCGCATGGCCACGGCCATGCTCATCACCTTCATCACACTGCCCGGCTCGTACCATTCCACGATGCGGTTCATGGCCGGAATGTAGAGGTCGGTGTGCACGCTGTCGCGCTCGAGGTTCGCCATGGCCTTTATGTCGCCGGTGGCCACCTCCATCACCATGGCTGTTCCCCATTCGGCCTTGGAGGCCACCAGCATCTCGCCGAGTTCGCTCTCGAGAATGTCCTGGATGGTTATGTCGATGGTGGTGGTGACGTGGTAGCCGTCGACGGCGGGAGTATCCACAGCCATGTAGGTGCCGCGGGTGCCTATGCGGCGGCGCTTCACGCCAGGAGTTCCGTAGAGGAGGCTGTCGAGGGCGCTCTCAAGGCCGTAGCGGCCTATGATGCGGTTGTCGTAGGAGGTCTGGCCAACACGGCCGATGCTGAATTCGGCCACGCGTCCGAAAGGATAGCTGCGCACCATCTGCGGCTCTATCACCAGCCCCGAGTAGGCCGGCTTGAAGCGGCGGAAAAAGGGTGCCCGCTTGATGCGGTCGGCCTGCTCGCGTGTAACCTTCTTGGCGATGCTCCAGCCGCGCGAACGCTGTTCCTTGGGCACGCTCACGCCATTGCGGAGGTGCTGCACCCACTGCCTGTGTGTCTTCTGGGGGAACCAGACGGCGAGGCTGTCGGCAATCAGGGGTATGGAGTCGGTGAACTCGATGATTTTGAAGGATGGCGCGCGCAGGTCCAGGCGCACGTTGTAGTAGCAGAGGTTGGTGGCAAGGATGGAGCCGTCGGCAGCAAGGATGTCGCCGCGCTGCGGCACAATCACCTGCCGTTGCGCCAGGGTCGACTCGGCCATGGTGTTCCATGCCTGGCGGTGCACGGTGGTGGTGCGCACCAGCGCTATGGCTATGGCCAGGGCGAGAATCAGAGCCAGGGCAAGAATCAGCCCGAAGCGGCCTACAATGAGCACATTGCGGCTGCGGTGGCGGGGTTTTTCGTTTTTATCCATTTGCTGCTGTTGTGGATAGGGGTCAGTCGTATGTGAGCAGTCCCGGACGTGCTGTGGGGTCGGCGGCGGGGATGTCCAGGCCAAGGTTCAGCGAGTCGGCCAGTGCGCGCATGGCGCTTTCGCGGGTGAGCGTGTGGTAGCGGCTCAGTTCGCGCTGCTTGTGGGTCTGGGCCTGCTGAATCTGGTGTTCCAGGCTTCTGATGGTGCCTGCGGTGGTGGCATAGTCGAAGCGCTGGGCGATGAATGCCATGCAGCCCATCACCACCAGCACCGTGGCGAAGAAGTGCCGTTTGAAAAAACGGCTGTCCACGGCATCGCCCTGTACCATCGCCCTCAGTCGGCGGTTTATCTTCTTTTTCATGACTGGCTGTCGGTATCTGTTTTCTCGGCCACACGCAGTCTGGCGCTGCGGCTGCGCGGGTTGGCTTCTATTTCCGCGGCATCGGGAGCTGTCGATTTGCCCAGGGGGCGCACCGGAGAGCCGGTGCGGCCGAAGATGTCTTTCTCGATTTTTCCGTCGATTCTTCCCGAGCGCATGAAGTTCTTCACCATCCGGTCCTCCAGGGAGTGGTAGGTTATCACTGCCAGGCGGCCTCCGGGACGCAGAACCTCCACGGCGGCTGTCAGGAAAGCCTCGAGGGCTTCCATCTCGCCGTTCACCACTATGCGCAGTGCCTGGAACACCTGTGCCAGCTCTTTCTTGAAGGCTGCGGGGTTGAGCAGCGGGCGTACGGTCTCGGCCAGGCGTCCGGTGCTGTCGATGGGCGCGGCGGCGCGGGCTTTGACTATGGCGGCGGCTATGCGGGCGCCGTTGCGGAGTTCGCCGTAGGTCTTGAGCCAGCCGGCCAGTTCGGAAACGTCGGCCGACGCCAGAAGGTCGGCGGCGGTGGTGCCTCCCTGGCGGTTCATGCGCATGTCCAGCGGGGCATCTGTGCGGAACGAGAAGCCCCGTGAGGCATCGTCGAAATGGTGCGACGACACGCCGAGGTCGGCAAGTATGCCGTCTACTTTACCGTAAACGCCGTAGAACCGCATGTAGTTGGCCAGATAGCGGAAATCTCCGTGCACCGGAGTGAAAACCGGAGTGGCGGTGGCGCGGTCGATGGCGTCGCTGTCGCGGTCGATGGAGTAGAGATGGCCGCCGGCACTCTCCCCGCTGTCGCAGTTTCCTTCTCCCTGCAGAATGGCGGCGATGGCGCCGCTGTGGCCGCCGCCTCCGAGGGTGGCGTCGACATAGATTCCGCCCGGATGGATGTTCAGGGCGGATATTGATTGCGGAAGTAGTGCTGGGATGTGATAAACGTCTTCACTCATAAGCGGTTATGGCAGTCGTGGATGGGGCTGTGGCATGGGGGCCGGTTTTGAGTGAAGACGTTTAGCCAAGATGGCAGGGATTTACAAATTTAAACTGCTGTTTAACGATATAAATTTATCAACATCCGGGTCACATGTATCCTTCTGCGGCAGAGACCTCCCCGACTTCATTCCGGAGCTTTGTGGCCACATATTCATCAGCCCGGAGGATTTTTTGATAAAAGATTGCATTAAAGTGCAAAAAGAGTTAATTTTGCCGAATACTGCAATCATTGTCAATCAACTGCCCGAGGTGGAGTTCCTGCGCGGCGAGGATTTTTTTTGATGCCTTGCGAAAAAGGCGGTGGAGGCAGTATATAAAAGTAGAAACAAATCTCAAAAGCATATCCATATGTCTTCCGAAATTAAAAATGCATTGATGGCGGGCACCTTGCTCAAAAGCGGCAACACGACCTACCGTGTTGTCCGCGCTCTTGGTGCCGGTGGCTTCGGCATAACCTATCTTGTGGAGGGGCAATCGCTGCAGGAGGGGCAGGTGGTCACCTTCTACTATGCCATGAAAGAACACTTCCTGTCGCGTTGCAGCGAACGTGCGCAGGACTCCTCCAAGGTGGTGTATTCCAATCCTGTGGCCGAGGAGGTGCAGAACTCACAGAAAGATTTCATGGCCGAGGCGGTGCGCCTGCAGCGCATAGGCAGCCGCCACGACAACATCGTTACCGTGAACGAGATTTTCGAGGCCAACAACACCGCCTACTACACCATGGAATATCTCCAGGGGCAGAGTCTGAGGGAGTATGTGGCCGCGCGCGGACGGCTTGGCGAGCAGGAGATGCTGCAGATTATGAGGCCGATTATCGACGCCATTGGCTATCTGCACAGCAACAAGATGACGCACCTCGACATAAAGCCCGACAATATTATGCTGGCCAGGGAGGCCGACGGCTCGTTACGTCCGGTGCTCATCGACTTCGGCCTCAGCAAGCATTACGACGACACAGGCCGCCCCACCTCGACAATAAACACACTCGGATGCTCCGACGGCTTCTCGCCCGTGGAACAGTACGGCGGAATAACAACATTCTCGCCCACGGCCGACATCTACGCCCTGGGTGCTACAATGGTTTACTGCGTTACGGGTGCCGTGCCAAAGAAGAGCACCGACCTGGCGCCCGGCGAAACCCAGAACTATGTCAGTGGACTGTCGAACAATACGGCATATGCCATCATGCAGATGATGAACATGAACCGCATGGCGCGCCCGCAGACCGCCGCCAACGTGCAGGCACTGCTTGCTCCGCAGCAGCCCTCGCCGGTGCAGGGTCCGTTCCCCGGAGCGTCCACAATGCCGCTTCCCGGTGGCGGAGCCATGCCTCCCGGGGGAGGACGGCCGCCGCTGCCGCCGCCACCGCCGTCGGTGAAATCGGCTAAGGGAGGCGACAATACCAAAAAGATGATGCTCTACGCCGGCGCCGGCGTGCTGGGCGTGGCTTTCATTGCCGGTGTAATCGCTCTGCTGGTGAATGTGTTCGGCGGCCCGGGACACCATGACTACGACCGGGGTTCGGTGATTGCTTCATACACTTCTCCGAGTGTCGACAGAGTGGACAATCCCGCGCTGGAGGATACGGCAAGTGATCTTTTGGGCAACGCACCCCTCGGAGCCGTTCTGTTCTGGGATTTCAACAACGACCTCGATATCTATGCCGTGCAGCCCGATGGCGAGACTCTCTATTTTCTCAACAACTCGTCGCAGAGCATGGGCGGACAGCTCGGCAGCGACGATACCGGAGGCAGCAACAGCTTTGAATATGTGCGCTGGTTCCGTCCCGATGCCGGAGAGTACGATTTATTCGTGGCGGCCCGCAGCCTTCCGTCCGATGGCGGCAAAATTTACATGGTTGTCAACAACAACGGCGACATGCACACCTATGAGGCCACGCTGGAGCAGACAACCCAAGAATTCCCCGAGTACTATCTCATAAAAACAGTCGAATTGTCGGCCGCGCTCAGTGCCGAAATGCCCGACATGCAGCGCTCGTATGAAATCGGGGATAATATTTACGACTACTGGGAGACGGATGTGAGAACCGTAAGCTCGTCTTCGGCTGTCAGCCGCCTGCGCCGCGCCGTGGGCAACGTGCCATTCGCGATAGGCCTTCTCTGGAATTCTTCCAACGACCTCGACCTGTATGTGAACCAGCCCGACGCCACCGATGTGTACTTCGGCCGGACTTCCGACAGCGACAGCGGCGCCACCTTCGGCGGCGATGTCCGCGGCGGCTCCAATTCTATGGAATACATCAAATGGACCCGTCCCGACACCGGGCGCTACGATGTGTTTGTGCGTGCCCGTGGCTCTGTTCCCTCTTCGGGAATCCCGGTGGAAGTGGTAGTTCTCGACGACGGCGAGTCCACCGTCTACAAGGCAGTGCTTCAGAACCACGGCTCCAGCGCAACCGACTATAAGATTGTGTTCTACACACGTTCCGATGGTGACAATGAGCTTGTATCGGTGATTGAGGAGGACGAGGATGAGATTGAGTACATTGAGGATGTTCCGGCGCCTGCGGCTTCCACACCCGACTCCGTCGCATCCGCTCCGCGGCCTGCGCGCCAGTCGACCGCGACAAGTTCCGGCGACAGCAGTCTGCCGGTGACCAACGCCGGTGGCTCGCGTACCAACTACAATTATGGCGAGGTAATCGACAATTACGTGGAGGCCAACACCTCCACCGCCCGCGACTCGCAGGCCGAGCGGCGTGCGGCATCGGTGGGCAGGAACGCACCTCTCAAAATAACCCTGCTGTGGGATTTCTCCGGCGACTGCGACCTGGTGGTCAACCAGTGCGACCAGACCGACATATACCGCAGCAACACCACATCGAGCTACACCGGCGCCGTATTCTCCGGCGACCAGTTCGGTGGCAACGGAAGCTACGAGAGCGTTTCCTTCACCAACCCGCAGAGCGGCATCTACGATGCTTTCGTGCAGGTGCGCGACGTGCCTTCGGGCGGCGGTGTGGTGAAAGTGGTTGTCAAGAACGGCAGCAGTACCAAGGTCTACGCCACCAGAGTGACCAAATCCAACTCAGGGCTGAAGGCAATCCGCATGTGTCAGATTTCCTACGACGGCGGCTCCTCCTCTTCGTCCTCGTCTTCATCGTCCTCATCTTCGGCGCCTGTCACCAATGCCAACGGCAGCACAACATCCTACACTCCCGGCGAAGTGGTCAGCAGCTATGTACAGGCCAGCACCTCGACATCATACGACAGCGCCGCCGCCAGCCGTGCCGCAGGCGTCTCCGGCAGCGGATCCCTGAAAGTGACCTTGCTCTGGGATTTCTCCGGCGACATCGACCTGATTGTCAACCAGGCCAATGGCAAGGATATCTACTACGGCAACACCTCCGAGAGCAGCTATGGCGCCCACTATTCCGGCGACCAGCGAGGCGGCAGCGGCAGCTATGAGAGCATACGCTGGACCAGGCCCGGCACCGGCACATACGACGTGTTTGTGCGTGCCCGCGACATCCCTTCGGGAGGCGGTCTTGTTAAAGTGGTGGTGAAGAACGGAAGCGACACAACAGTCTACACCACAAAAATCCGGAAAACCGGCAGCGATTTCAAAGATGTGCGCATCTGCCAGTTCTCATATTGATTCAATTAATTCTCTAATAATATAGTGGAGGCCGGAACCACGGCAAAGCGGGTTCCGGCCTCCGGATATATGCATATGACATCCGCAACCATCGATAATCTTCCGGGCGCTAACGCCCGCCGGCTGTGCCGGCTGCTTGCCGGCAACCCGCATGTCAAGGTCCTTTTTGTGTGCCTCGGCAACATATGCCGCAGCCCGGCGGCGCATGGCGTGTTCCAGAGCATTGTCGACAACGCCGGCGACAGCGCCCGCTGGGACATCGATTCGGCAGGTACCGGGGCGTACCATACCGGCGAACTGCCCGACAAGCGCATGCGCGTGCATGCCCAGAGGCGGGGCTACACCCTGTCGCACCGTGCACGGCAGGTGTGCGAGGCCGACTTCGACCGTTTCGACATCATCGTTGCCATGGATGCATCCAACGCCGCCAACCTGCGTCGGCTGGCTCCCACAACAGAGCAGGAGAGTAAAATCGTGGGCATGATGGAATTCTGCACACTGGCAACACGCTACGACCACGTGCCCGACCCCTACTACGAAGGCTCCGAAGGCTTCGAGCTGGTGCTCGACCTGCTCGAGAACGCCTGCGCCAACCTCCACACCGCCCTCCAGCCAAAATAACGCCGGAACTACCCAATACACAGATATAACTTTCTTCATTATAGATTTGTTTCTTTTAGAGGCTTTCATTATTTTTGTAATATAATATGGCTATCAAGAATCCATATCCATTAGAGGAACATCGCACTTTCAAAAGAACGTTTCTCCAGCAGACTGAGGTGACATTAAGATTTACCCCAGTGATAAACGATGTGGATTTCCGTAATCGAATGCTTCCATATTTAAAGACGGTTTTCAATCTGGATCTGACAGGTAAAGTTGATGCGGAAGCTAATCATGCGGAAATCAATTCTGATAATGAGCAGAAAAAGTTTGTATTTGACTTGAATCAGGCAAAGTTTATAATTGGTCCCAGTAGTTATAATACTTTTAAAGAAACCGCCATCCCCATGGTCGGTATGCTGGTTCGGTTCATTGCTGATGTCGCTGAAGTTGAGGCCATCGATGAGTTAAGCGTTGTAAAAATCAACATCTGGCCAATAAAGTCAGAAGATGCTTTTTCAAGTTTTACAAACATGATCAGATATACATTTAAAGAAAGTTGTGTATCTGATATGTTATCCTATAAATTCGATGACAATCCTAAACCGGTAAGGCTTTCAAAAACTTCTGATACCACAATTGCGGAGAGTGTCGGTTTGGATGCTGTTCTGTCTGCTGAAGTTGTTTCTAAAGAAAAAGTGAATCTGGGATTGGCTCTGAATGCTTCGGCAAGGAATATTGGCATCAATGACATTCTTTCAGATGCGATAACTCTAAATGACATCATATATCGGGGGTTTATCGAATCTGTTTCGGAGAACATCATAGATTTTATGAGTAGAGAGAAGTTATCATGAATAATTCTTTTGAAATATTAGAGCCGCAGGCCGTGATATGCCAAAAGCCTAAGTCTGATAATACAAGTTTCTATGCTTCTACCGTAAAACGTGTCCCGTTTGTTGCCGCCTCGCTCTCTGTTGTGATGTCGATGGTCTCGTTTGATTGCTATTCCTTGGACGATAAATATAGGCCTGTTTTTGTTGGCGTTGAACCTGCTCAGGATGAGTTGATTGTTGCTTTAGGGGATGATTATGAGGCGCAATCCAAAATGCTGCGACGGCTTGATGTCCTGAAAGACTCATTGGGTGATAACTGGAATGGAGAAGGCGATATTCCTATTGAGGAGAAAGCATACAATAATGCAAAAACAGCCATTCTTGCCACACCAGGTGCTATGCTGAAGCATTGGAGGCTTTTCCCAAATCCGAATGGGACACTGTTGTTGTCTCCGAAAAACAAATCAATCGCAGGTATCAGCATTGGAAATGAGGATTTCTCATATGCCGCATTAGCATCTGATGATAAGCAGATAAGTGGGAAAGAACCATTTAGTGAGCAGGCGTTTAAATCGGCGTTGAACCAGATTCATAGAATTTTGGGATATGTCTGACGTGCAATCTCTTCCCATAGATATAAATGATGAAGAGAATATTGCGCGTGTGGTCTTTTCTCCATTGATGGTAGAGGATGGAGATGTGTCACCGTCCGCATTCTTTCTTCGGGATTTGAAGCCGCCGGAAGATTACGTTTCGGTTTTTCGCCATAATTATATGGAGCCTACAATTGAGAATGTATCGATGATACATCCACCTAAAGGTAATTCTATTTATGGATATGCGCTACTTAATGTTGGTGTTTGCCGTGGCATTTCCTATAAGGAAATCATTATAGACGTCCTTTCGCATCCAAGTAGAAGCAATCCATTTCATGCCGGTATTCATTACTCAAAATCAGGAACTGTTATAAAAGGAAAGTGTACAGACCCCGATTTTATTATTGTAGCTGGTATGTTGGCTAATAGCAGCGAAATTAGGCCGTTTTGAGAATCATATCAGGAGAGACGATAACAGTTAATGGGATTATGAATCCCTTGCAGTATATTGTCTTTGCACGCAATGATAACAGATGATTTTTTAACTGAGGCCGGGTATTTCAATCTGCTTCGCTAAATCTGTACTTGCTTGTTTGTTCTACAAAAGTGCAATAAAAACAAATATTTTTGTTGTTCAATAGAAAATTGATAACTTTGCAGAGTTTTTCCAAACTACAAAGCCATGGGTAAATTTTCAGCCTTCATGCAGCCGCTCAAAAGCTTGCCGGTGGGTACACACACCTTCCGATACAAGCTTGGCAGGCAGTTTTTCGTCGACATGGAGAGCAGCGATGTCCGCGACGCCGACCTCGACGTGATTCTTACGGTGAAGTACGACGGCGATGTCTATGCCCTGGATTTCGCAATCACAGGCGAGGTCACTCTGGTGTGCGACCGTTGTCTCGACGAGATGCAGTTTCCCATCGACGCGAACTACAGGCTCACCGTGAAGTATGGCGACGACTACAACGACGACTCCGACGAAGTTCTCGAAATCCCCTCGGGAGATGCCGGAATCAACGTTGCATACATGCTCTACGACACCGTGACACTGGCGATACCCATCAAGCATGTGCACCCTATGGGCAAATGCAACCGCGCCATGAGCGCCATCCTCAAGAAGCACCGCGCACGCCCCACGGGCGACGATGCCGACCTGGAAGAGGAACTCATGGAGGGCATCGACGACGAGGAGTCGGAAAGCACCGCCACCGACCCGCGCTGGGATGCCCTGCGAAAGCTTTCGACCGAGGAAAACAGCAACAACGAATAATAAAACCGACAAAATAGCAATCAACAATGGCACATCCCAAACGCAAACAATCCAAGACCCGTACTGCAAAACGTCGCACCCACGACAAAGCCGTTGCTCCCACCCTGGCACTGTGCCCCAACTGCGGAGCATGGCATGTTTACCACACCGTCTGCGGCGAATGCGGCTACTACCGCGGAAAGCAGGCTATCGTGAAAGAAACCGCACTCTAAATCCGCGGTATCGGCCAGCCGGAGGCATAGTCTCCGGCCTCTACACGACTTTATGCGGCGCGTCTCTGCAACCATCCCCTTCCGGCAGGCATCGTTTCGGCGATGGATGCGCAGGGGATGACAGGCCGAGGCGACGGCGCGTATATGCATGGCACTGCTCCAATATCACCCTTTATACACAAGCCTCTCTCCAGAATGTCTAACAGAGAAACCAATACCCTCATGCCCAACGCCCGCATCTCCGGCATAGCCTCATATGTCCCCGATGACATCCTCGACAACGAAGCCCTCTCCAAAATGGTGGATACCAACGACGAGTGGATTACCACACGCGTAGGAATCAAGGAACGCCGGATTCTGCACAAAGAAGGCGCAGGCTCTTCCTACCTCGGAATCAAGGCCGTGCAGAAACTGCTGGCCGAAACCGGCACCGACCCCAAGGAAATCGAGCTGGTAATCTGCGCAACCTCGAATCCCGACTACCGTTTTCCTGCGACAGCCTCCGTCATCGCCTACCAGTGCGGCATAACCAACGCCTACGCCTACGATATCCAGGCAGCATGCGCCGGTTTCATCGTCGGAATGCAGGATGCCAACGGATACATCCGTTCGGGACTCTACCGCAAGGTCGTGGTTGTAGCATCGGAGAAAATGTCATCGATGATCAACTACGAGGATCGCGCCACCTGCCCGCTCTTCGGCGACGGCGCGGCTGCCGTGCTCGTCGAACCCACCGACGAAGCCGGTGTGGGTGTAATCGATGCCGTGCTCCGTACCGACGGCATCGGCCTGGAGCACCTGCTCATGCCTGCCGGAGGCTCCGTGCTGCCAACAAGCCAGGAAACCCTCGACAACCGCCAGCACTACCTCTTCCAGGACGGACGAGCTGTCTACAAGCACGCTGTCACCAACATGTTCAACTCCACACTCGAGGTGATGAAGCGCAACAACCTCACAATCGACAGCGTGGACTACCTCATCCCCCATCAGGCCAATCTGCGCATCATAGAGGCCGTGGCCGGACGCGCCAACTTCCCCGCCGAAAAGGTGCTGGTGAACATCGAACACTACGGCAACACTTCCGCCGCCTCCATTCCGCTGTGCCTCGACGAATACAAGGAACGTCTCCACAAAGGCGACAAGCTCATCCTCACTGCATTCGGCGCAGGCTTCACCTGGGGCGCGATGTATCTGGTGTGGGACCTCTGAGAAATAAGGCCAGGGATTAGACCCTCCGACAACTCTTGCTGCCGGGCCGCGCACACCCGCGGCCCGGTCAACTTTCCTGCCCGGGCAGGCGTTATATCCCCAAAGCTTAACTGACATAAAATGGAAGAAAACACTATCACCGCCGCCGACGAGCCGAATCTCCCCGCCGCAGTTCCCCATAAATCAGGTTTCGTGAACATCGTTGGAAACCCCAACGTAGGCAAGTCCACGCTCATGAACAATCTGGTGGGTGAGCGCATAAGCATCATCACCTCCAAGGCGCAGACAACGCGCCACCGCATAATGGGTATCGTCAACACTCCCGAATACCAGATAGTGTTCTCCGACACCCCCGGTGTGCTCGCGCCGCGATACAAGATGCAGGAAAGCATGCTCGCATTCAGCGAGGGAGCCCTCACCGATGCCGACGTGCTCGTCTACGTTACCGACGTGGTGGAAGACCCCACCAAGAACGCCGACTTTCTGGCAAAGGTGGCCCTCGAGAAAGTGCCCGTGCTGCTGGTGATAAACAAAATCGACCTGCTAAAGGGAAACGCCGACCTCGAGGCAATCATCGACCGCTGGCAGAAAATCCTTCCTGCCGCCGAGATTTTCCCCGTGTCGGCTCTCGAGCGCTTCAACGTGCAGTCGCTGATGGCGCGCATTGTGGCGCTCTTGCCCCAGGGAGAACCATATTTCGGCAAAGACGCGCTCACCGACAAGCCCGCCCGCTTCTTCGTCACCGAAATCATCCGCGAGAAAATCCTCAACACCTACGACAAGGAGGTGCCACATTCCACCGAAGTGATTGTGGAGAAATTCGACGAAAAGGAAAAATCGATACACATCATGACCGTGATCTACGTCGAGCGCGACAGCCAGAAAGGCATCCTCATAGGCCGTGGAGGCTCACGCCTGAAACATGTGGGCACCGAGGCACGCAAGGACATCGAGACTTTCTTCGGCAAGAACGTATATCTCGAGATGTTCGTAAAAGTAGAACCAAACTGGCGGAACCGCGAAAGCAAGCTGCGCCAGTTCGGATACATTGAATAACAATACCCAACAACCATACCCGCCAATGAGCCAGCTCGTAGCTATCGTCGGACGCCCTAATGTGGGCAAATCGACCCTTTTCAACCGCCTGACCCAGTCCAGGACCGCAATCGTGGATCCGACCGCCGGCACAACACGCGACCGCCAGTACGGTAAAGTCGACTGGAACGGACGTGAGTTCTCCATCGTCGACACCGGCGGATGGGTGGTGAATTCCGACGATATCTTCGAAGCCGAAATCAACAAGCAGGTAGAGCTGGCCATCGAGCAGGCCGACGAGATTCTTTTCGTGGTCGACGCAATGAACGGCGTCACCGACCTCGACGACCACGTGGCCGAAATCCTGCGCAAGAGCCGCAAGCCCGTGGTGCTGGTGGCCAACAAGGTCGACTCCAACGAATGGGTCTACAACATCGCCGAATTCTACTCCCTCGGCCTGGGCGACCCGTACCCCGTGTCGGCAGTGAACGGATACGGAACCGGCGACCTCCTGGACGAAGTGGTGAAGAAACTTCCCGAGAGCAACGACGACGAAGAAGCCCTCGAGGAAATACCCCGCTTTGCCATCGTAGGGCGGCCCAATGCCGGAAAATCATCGCTCATCAACGCCTTCATCGGTGCCGAGCGCCACATCGTTACCGATATCGCCGGCACAACACGCGACTCCATCTACACCCGCTACAGCAAGTTCGGCTTCGACTTCTACCTTGTCGACACCGCCGGCATACGCAAGAAGAACAAGGTCAACGAAGACATCGAGTACTACTCGGTAATCCGCTCCATACGTGCCATCGAAGCCTCCGACGTGTGCATCCTCATGATCGACGCCACACGAGGCATCGAGTCTCAGGACGTAAACATTTTCTCGCTCATCCAGCGCAACCGCAAGGGACTGGTGGTGGTGGTGAACAAGTGGGACCTCGTGGAAGACAAGTCCGAGAAAGCCATAAAGTGCTTCAAGGAAGCCATCAGGGAACGTTTCGCACCCTTCACCGACTTCCCCATCGTGTTCACTTCGGCGCTCACCAAACAGCGAATCTACAAGGTGCTCGAAACCTCGCTCGAAGTCTACGAGAACCGCCGCCGCACCGTGCCCACATCGCAGCTCAACACCGTAATGCAGGAGGACATCGCCGCATATCCCCCGCCAAGCAACAAGGGCAAGTTTGTGAAAATCAAATATATCACCATGCTCAAAGGCTCGCAGGTGCCGACATTCATCTTCTTCTGCAACCTCCCGCAGTGGGTAAAGGAACCCTACCGCCGCTACCTCGAGAACAAGATACGCGAGCACTGGCAGTTCACCGGCACTCCCATCAACGTGTTCATGCGCGAGAAATAGCCGCATATCGCACGCAATTTCTATAGTGTACTTAGGGCGAGGACGCATAAAATGAGTCGTAGACTCATAACCTGTAGAAACCCCATCTTTACGGAGAGCAGCGTAGTTAGATGGGGTGTATATGGAAGATATATAAGGCAATAGGTCGTAGACCTTGCACAACAGTGAACGTGCAAGGTCTACGACCTACTCATTTGATTGGTAGCCGTTAGCCCCACCTAACTCCGCTTCGCTCCGTAAAGGTGGGGTTTGGTCAGGTGAAGCATCTCCGATGCTTTTTTTTGAGAGACAATTTTTGCACTGATATAGCGCACGCAATTTCTATAGTGTACTCAGGCTAAGGACGCATAAAATGAGTCGTAGACTCATAACCTGTAGAAACCCCATCTTTACGGAGAGCAGCGTAGTTAGATGGGGTGTATATGGGGATGATATATAAGGCAATAGGTCGTAGACCTTGCACATTCGCTGCAGTGCAAGGTCTACGACCTAAACATTTGATTGGTAGCCGTTAGCCCCACCTAACTCCGCTTCGCTCCGTAAAGGTGGGGTTTGGTCAGGTGAAGCATCTCCGATGCTTTTTGGGAATGCATAACCGAGCCGGGAGGCTATAAAAAAAGCAACGACTGAAGACCATGAGGTCAACAGTCGTTGTCGAAGTGCCCGGACCCGGGCTCGAACCGGGATGGGTCGCCCCATCGGTGTTTGAGACCGACGCGTCTGCCAATTCCGCCATCCGGGCGAAGGCTCTGCAAAGGTAAGCAGAATTTTTTTATCCGGCAACAGTCGGTGCCGCTTCAGGCTCCGGCAAAATGCGAAAGACAGAAAGTCGCTATCTGCACATAGATGAGCAGGCCGACGATGTCGTTGGAAATCTGTATGAAAGGGCCCGTGGCCAGCGCGGGGTTTATATGAAGTTTCTCGAGGGTGAGCGGCACCACCGTACCCAGAATCGACGCGAACATAACCACCACGAACAGCGAAAGCCCCACGCTGATGGTCACGGCGAAGTCGCCGGGCATAGTAAGCAGGTTGTAGGCCATTACCACGGCTGTGAGCACGGTAGCGTTGAGAAGCCCGATAATAATCTCCTTGCCTAATTGGGCGGCGAAGTGGCGCACGTCCAGTGTGCCGTTGGCGAGACCCTGCACCACGATGGCCGAGGCCTGCACGCCCACGTTGCCGCCGGTGCCGCCTATTATGGGAATAAACAGCGCGAGGGCGGTGACGGCCTGCAGCTGGCTCTCGAATGTGCCGAGAATCATGGATGCGAGCAGTCCCGAGCCTATGCCGACGAGCAGCCAGGGAATGCGCGCTTTGGTCTGGGCGAACACCGAGTCGTCGGCGTCGACGTCCGACGAGATACCCGAGGCAAGCTGATAGTCACGCTCGGAAGCCTCGCGCACCTGGTCCATCACGTCGTCCACGGTGATGCGCCCCAGCAGGCGCCCTATGGAGTCCACGACAGGCATGGCCACAAGGTCGTATTTCTCGAAGTCGAGGGCGACCTCGTCGATGGGTGTGTCGGCTTTCACACACACCGGGTCGGACTCCATCACATGCTTGATTTTGCTCACCGAAGGGTGGGTGAGCATCTTCTTGAGCGGGAAAGTGCCCAGCAGGCGGTAGTCGTTGTCCACCACATAGACGTTGTATATCTCGTCCATATCCTCGGCCTGGAGCCTCATCTGCTTTATGCATTCGGGCATCGACCAGTTCTCGTTCACAACAATCATCTCGGTGCCCATCAGGCCGCCGGCGGTGTCCTCGTCGTATTTGAGCAGGTCGATGATGTCGCCGGCCTGCTCAACGTCGTCGATGTGCGAGAGAATCTCGTCGCGCTCGTCTTCGTCGAGCTGCTGGATAAGGTCCACGGCATCGTCGGTGTCGAGGTAGTCGATCTGCTTGGCGATTTCCTCCGCGGGCATGTCGGCGATGAGCTTGAGGCGGTCGTCCTCGTCCAGCTCCATGAGCACGTCGGCGGCCGTTTCCTCGTCGAGCAGGCGGTAGAGATATTCGGCCTCGCCGATCGAAAGGTTCTTGTACAGCTCGGCAATGTCGGCGGGGTGCAGCCCGGCAAGCTCTTTCCGTGCCTCTTCGGCATGGTCGGCCTCGATTATGCGCCGGATGTGCTCCAGATATTCATCGGTGTACTCTTTCATGAGCGTGAGCTTGCTATGATATTGGTAAGTTCCACGAACTGGCCTACGGAGAGCTGCTCGGGGCGCAGCCCTTCCATGGGCACATCAACGGGTTTCGGGCCTAAAAGCGGACGGATGGAGTTGCGGAGGGTCTTGCGGCGTTGGCCGAAGGCCGTTTTCACCACCGTGCGGAACAGCGCGGGGTCGCAGCCTATGTCGTCCACGCCGTTGCGCCGCAGGCGCACCACGCCGCTCTTTACCTTGGGCGGAGGATTGAACACGTTCTCGTCGACGGTGAAGAGATATTCCACATCGTACCAGGCCTGCAGCAGCACGCTCAGTATGCCACGCGTTCGGGAGCCTTCCGGAGCCGCCAGCCGTTGGGCCACCTCGCGCTGCAGCATGCCGCTGCAGCACACCACGCGGTCTTTCCAGTCGAGGACGCGGAAGAAAATCTGCGACGATATGTTGTAGGGGTAGTTGCCGATGATGCAGAACTGTCCGTCGCCGGGCATCAGCTCGGCGGCGTCCATGCGCAGGAAGTCGCCCTCCACGATGCGCGGCTGCGGCTCGGGCAGCTCGCGGCGCAGATAGTCCACGCTCTCGGTGTCGATTTCGGCGAGCGTCACATTCTCCGCCGTGTGGCTCTCCAGCAGGAACTGGGTGAGCACCCCGGTGCCGGGGCCTATTTCCAGCACCGGGAGTCCGCGGTAGTCATCGAGGGTTCCGGCGATGCGCCGGGCAATGTCGAGGTCGCGGAGAAAGTGTTGCCCGAGGGCTTTTTTCGGTCGTACGGGATTGTGCATCAGTCGTCGGAGTGGGTAATCGCGCGGATACGTGCGGGAATGTCGGTGTTGTCGGTAAAGCCGGTGAAGCGTTCGGCGCCGCAGCCTATGGCATACACGGGCACCGGATTGCCCGAGTGGCCTGTTGTGGTGAAGCCTATGCCTATGGCCTTGTTGAATACGCGGAACACTTCCACTGCGAATGCGTTGAAGTTGGCGTAGAGGGTGTGCTGGTCGGCGCTGTCGCGAAGCGCGAATGTGGTGTCGAACTTCGAGCGCAGCGATGCCGTGTCGCTGTCGTCCACGGGTACAGGGCCGAAGAGTCCCAGGTTGTCGCGCAGGTACTGCTTCATGTCGTCCCAGCTGTAAGCGGTGTTGTTGTCGAGCAGCGACTTGCAGTATTCGCTGAACTTTTCCTTGCTCACCTTCTGGTAGTCGATGTAGCGCAGTCCGGTGCCTGAGGAGTAGAGCAGGCTCGAGCCGCCGGTGTCGTGGTCGGCGGTCACTATCACCAGTGTCTCCTCGGGATGGGCGGCATAGAATTCCAGGGCTGTCTCTATGGCTTCGTTGAAATTGATTATTTCCTTTATGGCAGCGCCGCCGTCGTTGCCATGCAGGGCATGGTCGATGTTGCCGCCCTCCACCATCATGAAGAAGCGCTCGGGCGAGGTGCGCTCGAGCTGTGCCAGGCAGGCGCCGGTAAGCTGCGGGAGGGTGAGCACACCGGCAATGGAATCGATGGTGTAGCCGATGTTCCAGTCGGGTTTGCCCTTGGGGTTGAGCAGCAGCACGCGGTCGGAGTCGATGGTGCTTATGCCCTCGGGACCGTAGACAACCTGCACGCCCTCGGCGGCAAGGTGTGCGGCAAGGTCGGTGGAGTCGCCGTCGGCAACGAAGCCTCTTATTCCCGCGCCACCCACAAACTGGTAGCCTGAGGCGGCCATGTCGCGGCAAATCTGGTAGTACATCTTGCGCGAAGGCACATGGGCGTAGAAAGCTCCGGGAGTGGCATCGTCGGCGGCGACGCTGGTCGCCAGGCCCACGCCGTAGCCTTCGGCGAAGAGTTCTTCGGCCACCGAGGCCATGCTCACGCTGTCGGGAGTCATGCCAAGCATGCCGTTGAGGGTCTTCCGGCCGCAGGCGAGAGCCGAGCCGGCGGCTGCCGAGTCGGTCACAGGGCCGGTGGCGGAGTAGGTGGTGAGCCAGCCCACCGAAGTGAATGTGTTCATGGCCAGCGGCCTGTCGCTGTTCCGCACGCGCCGGTTATAAACTTCTGCGGCATTGCTGGGCTGCACGCCCATGCCGTCGCCAATGAAATAGAAGATATATCGCGGGGCGTCGTCGGCTGCTGCGGTGGCTGCCGCCGCGCCCAGTATTGCTGCACTGAATATTTTTTTGAGATTCATGGTTTTGGAGTATGTTGGATTACTTCTGCCGCGGGAGCCTTTCATTGTCGGACGCCCTCGGGTGATTGGTCGTTGGATATTTCGAGCAGGCGGTCGGCGATATGCCGGTCGTTGGCCAGCCGGGGCACCTTGCGCTGTCCGCCAAGCCGGCCGGTTTCGGCAAGCCAGCGGGCGAAGGTGCCGGGTGCCACGGCGGTAATCTGCGGCGGATCCAGAAAGATGCCTCCCTGGCGTTTTGCCTGGTAGTCGGAGTTGGCGGCGCACAGCGCCTTGTCGAGAGCGGCGGCGAAAGCTTCGGCGCCGCCTTGTGGTTCCCGCACCCATTCAAGCAGCCACTGGTGCCGTCCGCGGCTGCCGGAGGTGGCGTAGACCGGAGCCGCCGTGTAGTCGGACACCTCGGCGCCGGTGGCGGCGCATGCCGCCGCCACGGCTTCCTCGGCATTGTACACCATCAGCTCCTCGCCGAATGCGTTTATGAAGCAACGCGTGCGCCCGGCGATGCTCACCCGCAGCGGGGCCACGCTTTCGATTCGCACAGTGTCGCCGATGGCATAGCGCCACAGGCCGTTGCAGCTGCTTATCAGCAGCGAATACACCTCTCCGGGTCTTACGGCCCAGGCGGGGAGCGCCTGCGGATGCGGGTCGGCGGGGTCGGCGTCGGCGGGTGCGAACTCATAGAAAACTCCGTTGTCGGCCAGCAGCAGCATGCCGGAGCCGCCGATGGTGTCGGCAACGGCGAAAAAGCCCTCCGAGGCATTGTATGTCTCCAGATAGCGCATCCTGGATGCGTCGGTGATGGCGCGGTATTGCTCGCGATATGGCCCGAAGGCTATGCCGCCGTGGAAAAATACCTCAAGATTGGGCCACACATCGTGGATGCTGTCTGTGCCGGCAAGTTCCAGCACCTTGCGCAGAACCGTGAGGAACCACGACGGGACCCCGGAGAGGTTGGTTATGTTGTGCCGCATCGACTCCGTGGCGATTGCAGGCAGCTTGCTCTCCCAGTCGGCCATAAGCGCCGTTTTACGTGAAGGTACGCGGAATATCTCCCCGGCAAGCGGGATGGCGTCGATAAGATTCGCCGAAAGGTCGCCTACCTTCACCCCCGGGGCTGGATTGTCAAGGCTGTTGGCGAAGCTGCCGCCGAGAATCAGCGCACGCCCCGAAAAAAGCCGGCTGTCGGGATAGAGCTGCAGATAGCGCGCCACGGTGTCGCGGGTGCCCGCGAAGTGGTTGAGCCTCAGTCCGTCGTCTGTCACGGGAATATATTTGCTCTTGCCCCCCGACGTGCCGCTGCTCTGTGCGAAGCGGCGCACTTTCCCGGGCCACAGCACATCGCCCTGGCCGGCCACCATGCGCATCACGTCGCTGCGGATGCCTTCGTAGCCCGTGGCCGGAACACGCCGCGCGAATTCCTCGTAGGTACCCAGATAGCCGAAGCCGTGGCGCTGACCCGCAACGGTGTGCCGGGCGCGGTGCAGCAGCCACCGGAGCACACGCCGCTGGGTCTGCTCAAGACCCTCCGGCTGTTCCCAGGCTGTGGCACGGGCCAGGCGGCCTCCGAGCAACTTGCGGGCAATCGGGGTAAAATCCATAGGAGTTTTCTAAGTTTATAAACGCAAAATTAGCTAAAAAGTCGCACAGCGCCGCACTGCTTCCGGCAATAAACCGGTCGCTGCCCGCATGTGCCGCGGTGTGGAAATCCATGATAGACGTTTTTTAACATTTCGCCCGCAAAAAAAACACTACCTTTGCAAAAGAAATACAGTATTTTCAAACGTTTATTTACCGAACGGGCACGAAGTCCGCATTCATCAAAAAAAATTATCCATCCCCGTTGCCTGGTTTCAAGGCAATATGCGAGCCGCGAGGCTGAAGTAAAACAACACGAAACAAAAAAAACTATCTACCCAACAAAAACACATGGACTCCAATTCGAGCGAAAAGAAACCCAAACGTCCGCGCATAGGCCAGGCGTTCCGCAGCAGCGACGATGCCGGCGAGAGCCGTCCCCGCTTCAACTCCTCATCCTATAACCACGAAAACAGCAACGGCGAAAACGCCGGTGAAAATCCTTATCGCCAGCAGCGCCCCTACCAGCAGCGCTCCGGCGGCTATCAGCAGCGGCCATATGGAGGCCAGGGAGGCTATCAGCCGCGTCCCTACCAGCCCAGGCCGCAGCGCCCCGACTACGACAGCAACGGCGACATGTCGTCCGAAGGCTCCTCGGAATCGTCGGGCTATCAGCAGCGTCCCTACCGTGAGCGCCCCTACGGCAACCAGGGCGGCGGCCAGCGCCCCGGCGGCTACCAGCAGCGCCCCTACAACAACAGTAACCAGGGTGGCCAGCGCCCCGGCGGGTACCAGCAGCGCCCCTACAACAACCAGGGCGGCCAGCGCCCCGGCGGGTACCAGCAGCGCCCCTACAACAACAACAACCAGGGTGGTCAGCGCCCCGGCGGCTACCAGCAGCGCCCCTACAACAACAATAACCAGGGAGGTCAGCGCCCCGGCGGCTATCAGCAGCGCCCCTATAATAACAATAATCAAGGCGGCCAGCGTCCCTATGGCAACAACCGCAACCAGCGTCCCGGACAGACAGGCTTCCCCGCACGCGGCAAAAGCTTCGTGCCAAGGCCCAAGCCCGTGGAATACGAAATGGAAATCCACGATCCGGACGAACAGATACGCCTCAACAAATACATGAGCAACGCCGGCATATGCTCGCGCCGCGAAGCCGACGAATTCATCCAGCAGGGACTGGTGAAGGTCAACGGAAAGGTCGTAACCGAACTCGGAACCAAAATCACACACTCCGATGTTGTGGAATACGACGAGAAGGTCGTAACCCTCCAGAGCAAATGCTATGTGCTGCTCAACAAGCCAAAAGACTGCGTGACCACCAGCGACGACCCCAATGGCCGCACAACAGTGCTCGACCTCGTGAAAGGTGCATGCAATGAGCGCATCTACCCCGTGGGTCGTCTCGACCGCAACACAACAGGCGTGCTGCTCCTCACCAACGACGGCGATCTCGCTTCCAAGCTCACACATCCCAAGTTCGTGAAAAAGAAGATATACCACGTCTGGTGCGACCGCGACATCACCGAGGACGACATGCAGCGCATTGCCGACGGCATCGAGCTCGACGACGGCCCCATCCATGCCGACGCCATAAGCTACGCCACCGAGACCGACCGCAACCAGGCAGGTATCGAAATCCATTCGGGACGCAACCGCATCGTCCGCCGAATCTTCGAGAGCCTCGGCTACCACGTAACCAAACTCGACCGTGTGTATTTCGCCGGACTCACCAAGAAAAACCTCCCCCGCGGCCGCTGGCGCTACCTCACCCAGGAAGAGGTAAACTACCTCAAAATGGGTTCGTTCGAATAGTCCACGGATAAAAGAATTTATTATTCCGGCCGGCAATGCGCCCGCAGCGGCGCATTGCCGGCCGGAACTGCATTGTCCGGCGAGTGTGGCGGCAGGCAATAAACCGTGAGTGTCAATCGTTAATAATCAACACACAATCATACTCTCCATACCCACGATGAAATACCTGCCCAGCATACTCGCCGCACTGTCGTTGCTCATGGCCACATCCGCCTGCATCGAGGACGGATTCACCACCGCGCCGGCCGACCAGCCCGTGTTCTCCACCGACACCATCGACCTCGGCATCGTGTTCACCGGTGAGCCTACGGCAACAGCATCGGCGGTCGTCCGCAACCCGCATGGCAAGTCGCTGAACGTAAGCAATATCCGCATCAGCGGCGAAAACGCATCTATGTTCCGTGTCAACGTCGACGGCATCAGTGCGGAGTCCTTCACCGACATGGAGATACGAAGCCGCGATTCCATCTTCGTATTCGTGGCGGCAACACTCCCGCCCAACAGTTCCACCCTTCCGGTGGTCATGGAGGCAAGCCTCGATTTCACCACCAACGGAGTCACCGGCAGCATGATTCTTAAGGCCAGCGGCCAGAACGTGCGCCGCATGAAAGCACGCACGCTCACCGCCGACACCACCATAACCGCCGAACTGCCCGTGCAGATTTTCGACTCGCTCGTGGTCGCTCCCGGCGCCACTCTCACCCTCGAACCGGGCACAACGCTCTGTTTCCACGACAAGGCATCGCTAATAGTGCGTGGAACACTGGTTTCCGAAGGAACGCCGCAGCAGAGGGTCACACTCGCCGGCGACCGCACCGGCAACGTAGTCGGCGACATATCGTTCGACATCATGTCGCGCCAGTGGAAAGGCGTGTTCTTTACACCCGGCTCGCATGGCAACAGCCTTAGCCACACCGACATAAAGAACACAGTGCAGGGAGTGGCCATTGTCGGCGACGGCGACGGCCTCACCGACCTTAAGCTGCACAACTCATGCCTGCGCAACTCCGCATACACCGTTCTTGAGTCCGTGCACGCCCGCGTCGAGGCCACAGGCTGCGAGTTCGCCGAGGGCGGAGGCGGCCTGGTGTCGCTCCGGGGAGGCGAAGCCGTGTTCAACCACTGCACATTCGCCAACTACTACCTCTTCTCCGTCCTCGACGGCCCCGCACTGGCATTCTCACACCTCAGCAGCGACGGGAAGACCGGTCTCGACGACGGTTCCGGCCTCCCATATCTGCATGCCGACATTTCAAACAGCATCGTCTACGGCAATGGCGCCGGATTCTCCCACGGCGACCTCACCGGCACCGGAATATTCATCCGCAACACCCTCATAAAAGGCGCCGGCACCGACGACGACAACTTCCTGGCATGCCTCTGGGACGTCGACCCGCTGTACTACACCATCCGCGAGGAATATATCTTCGACTACCGCCTGCGCCCCGAATCACCGGCCATCGGCGCCGCCGATCCCGCACTCACACTGCCGCAGGCCGCCTGCGATTCCTACGGCCTCCCGCGCGGCTCCGCTCCCGACCTCGGAGCCTACGTCTATTCCCCACCCGTGTAGTGATCCGGACAATACCATAGAGGTCGTACATTAAACAGGCTCTTGACCCTACAAATGCGCGACCTCTTGTCCTGTCGGCATCGCACGAAGCCTTGCCCTTGATTTCGCTGCTGAGATAGCATGCAGTTCCACAGGTATTTATCTTTATTGAAAATTTGTTGGAAATTGGGTTTTGTTGGTGAATGTTTTTAGCTGAATCCCATGTTTTGTATAAATATGTTTTAAAACATATTTGAAATTAAGAAAAAGTAGTACATTTGCGGCGTCGTTGACTTTCTTTATCCCTAATTTATAAATTGAAAATAAAAACACCGCGGATTGCCGTTGAATGCCGGCAGTCGCGTATGTAAATAAACCAATAAAACCCTTCTTGTATGAAGAAGCATCTGATTGCCGCTATTCTGTGTGCCGCAGCATTGCCAGCGTTGGCACAGACGGTCGACAACCCCATCCCTCTGGTAAACGGGGAGAACGAGTTCACATTTCAAATCGATCCGGAACAGGCTGTTTATTACAGCTATACACCTGCGTCCGATGAGATTGTGACCATAACATCCGACATACGTTCCTTCTATGTCACGGTAAAGGAAAAGGACGGAGCCTTTCTCAAATCGGTGTACAACTGGTTCTACGAAACCTCCACCAACAATATGTTCATGGTAGAGAAAGATGTGGAGTACAATGTTCTCATCGAAGCCGACCACGATGCAGGCTACGGCCCTGGCGACAAGATGAAGTTCAATATGTCCACCGCTCCCGGCGACCATACTCTGGCCACCTTCGAGAATCCTCTGCCGCTCGGAAGCGAATGGAAGCTGTTGCCTCTGTACGGGCTGAACAATGATGCTATGGTCTATTCCTATGCGCAATATACACCCGAAAAAGACTGCACGCTTGATATATTCACCGATTGGTACCCGTGGACTATCGAGTATGCGTTGCCGGGCGAAAATCCGCAATGGACCAATATTCCCGTACTGACACATGCTTCGTCGCTCGGTTCATACGTCTGGCCGGTAGATGTCAGCGGTGGCCAGAGTTACATATTCCGCATAGCCGGATCGTCCAGCACAAAGATATGGGTCACCGAGACAAATTACGAGCAGGGCAGCAGCTGCGAGAGACCTTTTGCCGCGCGTGTGGGAGCGAACCGGCTGCCCGCGAAATCGGGGAAATACTACTATATTATCGAAGCTCCGACCATCGACAAGGATGCGCCCGACAATAATATAGAAATAAAATCATCGGCAAGCCTCAGCGGCGGCGGATATATATCCCTTTCCCGTGCGTGCAATGACCCTAACTACGACTTCACTGTTTATGAGAATTTCGCTCTCCGTACCAAAGTCATTTCCAAACAGACTTGTCTGATACAGATTTTCAAGCCACAGGACACCGCTGCCGATGAATTGTTCGAAATCAAATTCATGTCTCCGCAGCCGTATGATGATTTCTACACTGCCTATGCGGTGATTCCCGGCTACCAAATGACTACTCCCGAATATCCCGGTACCTACTATTATATGATTGAGCCGGTAGGAGAAGAGGGTATGGTTCTGACCGTAGAATCGGACTATCAGCCCAAGAACGAGGTTTCGGTCACTCTTTCCGAACGCTCCAAAGGATACGGATACGTTGCCAAAGGCGAGACTTCTCTGCGATACACTGAACTGGCGCCCGACAACTATTATGTGCTCACCTGGACATCTCACGATGAAGACTGTTCGATACCTTTCACTGTGAATGTGAAAAAGGGCGCGCAGGGCGAAACTGCATATTGGCCTTTTGAAGCGAAAATCGGAGAAAACGAGATGCAGGCAGGCCAGTTGCTGTACTACCGGTTTAAAGGCAGCGACGAAGGATGGGTGAATATTTATCCCGAAAAAGGCTGCCCCGAACCTTCGGTCAATATGGCCCGCGACGACGAATACAGCAAGCGCTGCGTCGTGTTGCCCATAGACGGCGGTTACCGCGTTCAGAATGCCAAGGATAGAGAGTTCACATTCAAATTCCGCACAGTACCCGAAGGTGCCGGCTTCAGACTGTCCGAAACACCGCTCGGCGAAGGCGAGTGCATGGAGAAAGCGATTCCCACCGACGGATGTGTCGAGCTGACTGGTGGCCCCGGAGTGTACTGGTACAAATATGAGCCGGAGCAGGATCTGAAGCTCACAATCACTACCGATCTGAAACAGGAGTTCGGGCAGGATGGTCTGCAGGGACTCATCAGCGGCTACACATTGTATCATAATTCGGCCAACGACTATGTCGTGCCCGAGAAGGACTGGGTTAACGGTGATATATTCCCGCTGACATTCTCCGCTGTCGCCGGCGATACCTATTATCTCGAAGTCGTTCTTGTGAAGATGGAAAATAATGCGACCATATCGTTTGAAGGCCGTCCGGCCGACCCCGGCGAACTGCCGACCAACCCCATCGTGATAGAGAATGCCGGATCACCCACCGAATATGATTTCCCACGTACCGAGTGGGCAAGCAACAGCGCTGTATGGTACTCGCTGCATCTCTATCCAGGTGTCCTTGACCTTGAGACCGACGGTTCCATAAAGGTTGAGCTGTACTCGCCGGATAATCTTGAGAACGACGGTATAATCACCAGCAGCGGATACTTGTCGTTTGATGCGGACACCGGTGCGTTGCGCTATGGATTCGGACATGGCAACGAATACTATCCTGCCGCGCAAATCGAAAATGAAGGCGACTATCTGCTCAAGCTGCGTTGGTGCGATCCTGTCCACGCTATATTCACCGGTTCGGCACTGGGCGAACAGAGCGGCGTCAGTGATATAGCTGCCGGTGGCGACAATGTAAATGTCGTGGTTTCAGGACGCCGGATCATCCTCTCGGGCGACACCGATGCCGAGGTATACCGCATAGACGGTGTGCTTGTTGACCGCGTACGTGTCCACGGCACAGCCACTGTCGAAATGCAGCCCGGAGCGTATATCGTCCGTATCGGCTCGCGTGCAGTGAAAGTAGCGATCCGCTGATCGGTATCCATAATGTAAAAAAGCCGTTTCCTCTTTCGGGGAAACGGCTTTTTTTGTGCCTGCCATGAACTCGAAGAAATGTGATTTAAGTAGGCTTTGGCAGTTAGTTTAATCAATATTCGCAGCCATATGCCGATAAGACCCGGCCTGGATCCACTTTCTATGTGGAAAATAGCGTTAATTAATTTTCAAAAAAATGATTAAAACATTGTTTCTTATGTTCTCATTTCATATATTTGCCGCAGACCTAACTAATCCTCTGAATAATGCCAGGTTCTATGAAAAAAGTATTATATCTATTGCTTCCGCTGCTGTTGCTTTGCGGTTGCAGCAGCGACGAGCCGGCGCCGGCTCCCGACCGTAATTCCAGAAGCAAGGAAGATCTGCGGAAGATAGAGCTGTACAAAGAATATGGCTATTTCTTCATAGATGTGATAGATGGTAATCCTTACGACGCAGGCCCCTTGGGAGAGCGTGGCGCGCACTTCTATCGCGAAGTGAAGGCCGAAGGTGAAACTGTGCGTCTCGACTTCGATGTACCCGCCACAGTCTACAACGTGGGGGTGTGTCGCCTCAGGACAGAGCTTCCCGAAACCCTCAGACATCCACCGGTTTCTCCCCCGACTGATTTCATATGCGATTTAGGCTGGAGAAAGTGTTTGGATGACCATCTGCAGGAAACTATTTTTAATAAGGACCTTCTTTTGATGTCGTGGCCGAAAGCCACATATAATTCCGGCAGTGTCAAGGGTATTTGGGTATTCATTCCGTTTACTGAAACCCGCGAGAACCTCGAGGTGAAGTGTCAGGAACCCTTCGCTTCCGAACTTGTGTTCAGTGAGAATACCAGCCAGTACGACCGCCTGTTTTTTATCACTGTAGGATGGCATCTGGAATATAACTGGAGAAGCTACCCGAACGACAATGAACGCCATTTCAGCAACTTCCTTCTGATTCGACAGTCGGGTACAGGCACTGCTCCGGAAGAGTGGGTAGAACCGATAGAGGATGCCGTAAGTACCCTTTGGGGCAAATTCTATGTCGGGCATTTAGGTCGTTGGTAGCTTTCCGAAATCAGTCTTTGCGGAACACGGCAACAAGCATACCGTTTAATTCACTTCTTTTGCGTATCTTTGTGGCAGCAGCCACCCCCGGTGGCCCGAACCATACCATAAAGAACACAATCATGATTCACCGACTGGATCAAATCGTCGAGGAAGCCCGCCGCCGCGGGCCCCGGCGTCT